>Ga0272441_10000944_pt1 | contig 63297 bp, 48 predicted proteins | sample SSMProp6N_FD_193582 | JGI IMG/M metagenome (GOLD analysis project Ga0272441, IMG submission 193582) | Marine sediment archaeal communities from Little Sippewissett salt marsh, Falmouth, MA, United States - SSM-Prop-6N | ecosystem: Environmental > Aquatic > Marine > Wetlands > Sediment ... | reverse complement strand
CTCGTTCGTGTGGCCGATGATGACCTCGTCGATGTCGGTCTGCGCGAACTTCTTCGGCTTGATCGTGTGCTCCTGCGAGGCTCCCAGGAGGTCGTAGAGAAACGCGACGTCCAGCTTCAGAACCTCGATGAACTCGCACAGCCCGCGGTTCGCGATGTTCAGCTCACCATCGAAGTTGAACGCCCGCGGGTCGGAGTCGGAGCCATACTGCGCGATCTTGCGGTAGTTGATGTCACCGGTCAGCTCGGTCGAGTCCTGGTTCTTCTCGTCCTTGGGCTGGAACGTCCCGATGCCAACGCGATCCTTCTCCGACAGAACCACGCGCCGAACGACAACGCGCTCCATCACCTTGCGCCAGTCACCTTCGTACCGGACGAGAAGATCATCAAACGTCTTACGACAGAACGGATCGAGATCGCCCTCGACGCGCACCTGCCGATCCTCGGGCAGATCGGCGTTGATCTGAGAGAGGATCTCCTTGCGGGCATCGCGCGGAATGAGTTTGAGCGGCTCCTCATGCATCGGGCATGGGCAGAGCTCCGACTGTCCCTCGTCGTTATCAAGCCGCCAGGCAAAGGTGTACACGGCCCCCTCGTCCAGCTCCGAGTAGTAAGCCAGGCCCTTCTTCAGCAGCCGCACAATGGTGCTCTTGCTCGATCCGACGGGCCCGTGCAGCAGGAGGATGCGCCGGTCCGTGCCGAAGCCCTGCGCGGCCGACTTGAAGAACTCGACCAAGCGCATGAGCGAGCTGTCGAGGCCGTAGATGGCGTCGGCACCATCGTCAAACGGGTCATCAAAGAACTTGTAGTGGACATAATCCTGCTTGAGAGAGGTGTACCTCTCGGTGCCAAAATGCAGGACCATGTCATAGACGCGCTGGAAAGCATTCCGCGCCAGAACGGGATGCTCGACGACCATGTCGAGGTAGTCGAAGAACCCACCCTCCCAATGCCGCTGGCGGAACTTGTCGCTGTCCAGGTGACGATCAATGATCGCGAGAACGCTATCGCGGTTGGCCATCAGCAGCCTCCGTTCTTGCGACGGGCACGACCCGCTCGCGAGCTTGTTCGCTACGTGCCCGTTGGGCACTTATCGGACTCCCCAGGCCGACCCGACCCGGGGCACTTTCATGCTAGGTACCTTGCCGCTCTTCGTCAAAGAGGCTCACAGGTCGCGACGTACCGCACTATCGATATTATCGATCGCCCTGGCATAACGCTTGCGGGGCAAATCACTCTTCTGTCGTCACACCCTTCGGCACCTCCGCTGTCCCCACCGCTCGGCTCCTGCAAAACGGGCAACGCAGCTCGGCCGCGCCGCTTTTGCGCAGGAACTGGCGGCCACACACGCGGCACTCCCACACCTGCTGGCAGGAATGCTCGCCGCATTGCGGGCAGGTCATCGGAAACGACCCCTGCCCCAACTCCACGCGCACAATGCCGTCATACCCACACTCAACGCAATGAACGACGATCGGAAAGCCCTGCTCCAGGACCGCGCCATCCTGCGGTCGCAGAACAAAGTACAGCGACACCGCCCCCCCAATCAGCGCGAGCCCGAACACGGCCATAGCCGCCCGACGACGGCGCTGCTGCCGTGCGTACGCGCCCACGGTGATGTCGCCGGTCGTCGCCAGGACGGACCGCGTGTCAGTCAAACTGACCTTGCTCTTGTGACGCACCATGTGCAGTCCTCAATCCACACAGATTATAGGGCATTGGGCCACTCGGCGTACCATCGCCGACCAGAGCCGTCCCCCAGGGGCCGCAGACCGAGGTTTTCCACCGGGCCCGACCCGGCTACCATGCACCCGGGGTCGAACGGCACCCGGTTTGGGCACAGGAGCCTGCGATGCATGTCCGTATGGGCATCGGCTACGATCTTCACCGGCTGGCGGTCGAGCGAACACTGATGCTGGGTGGCGTTAAGATCCCCTCTGAACGGGGACTCGTCGGACACAGCGACGCGGATGCGGTCTTACACGCGCTCTGCGACGCAATCCTCGGCGCGGCGGGTCAACCCGACATCGGCGAGCTGTTCCGGGACGATGATCCCCGCTGGGAAGGAGCGGACAGCCGCACGTTCGTGCAAGAGGCCCTGCGACGGACCCGCGCTGCCGGCTACAAGGTGGGCAACGCGGACATTGTGATCCATGCCGAGCAGCCGCGGCTTGGGCCGCACAAGCAGCACATTCGCGAGGCGATCGCGGGCCTGCTGGACGTGTCGCCCGAGCAGGTGGGCATCAAGGCCACCGGCAACGAGGGGCTGGGCGAAATAGGCCGCGGGGAAGCCATCGCCTGCTGGGCGAGCGTGGTTCTGGTGCCGTTGCAATAGCCGGCACCGGTCTCGATGTCACTCGCTGGGGGACGACAAATGAATGGACGCTTCACGTACGTAATGCTAGCATGGGGTTTTCGTCTAGTGTGTCGTCGGCGGCGCGGTCGGCGATGACCTCGGGTACGATCTCATTGGCGGAGACACGCGTGCTTCTGATCGCTTGGTCGGTCATAGACGCCCTTCTGCGGAATTGGGCCCTGGTCGCCATTGCATCGACAGTCATAGCGCTCATCGCGCTCCCGACGGCGATTCTGATGAAGTACGTCCGCATCTCCCTGAACATCATGCGGACCACCAAGCCGCCGCTGGCTCGCGGGCCGCTGGATTACAAACCGCTCGAGGGCGAAGCGGTCACGTTCCCCGCCTACGACGGACTGCCGCTGAACGGGATGCTGATCCACGGTAACGCGCGCGTGCCGCGGCGCGGGCTCATCATCTTCGCGCACGAGTTCTGCGCCGACATGTTCTCGTGTGCGCGATACTGCCGCCCGCTGCGTGAAGCCGGCTACGACATCCTGACCTTCGACTTCCGCGGGCACGGCCAGTCGCCCTGCCCGCCGAACTACACCCCGCGCCAGTGGGTCACCGATTGCGATCTGGACGACATGCGCGGTGCGGTCGCGTTTGCCGAGCACTGGCTGCAGGAGCAGGGCCAACGGCCGGAAATGGGCGCGTTTGGAATCTCGCGCGGCGCTTGTGCGGCGATCCTGGCAGCCGCCGAGAACCGCAGTATCCGGGCCATCGTCGCTGACGGAGCGTTCAGCACAGACACCACGATCGAGTACTTCATGAAACGCTGGGCGTACATCTTCGCCAAGGTGCGCTTCGTCTACGAAAACCACCCGCCGATCTTCTGGCGGTTCCTCCGCTGGTCGATGTTTCATTTTGCCCGGCGGGAGTTTCGGTGCCGGCTTCCGTCGGTGCGCAAGACGATTCGCCGCATGACGCCGCGGCCGATGCTGTTCATCCATGGCGAGAAGGACTCGTATCTTCCGGTGGAGCAGAGTCGGCGGCTCTATGCGCTCGCCGGACAGCCCAAGTACCTCTGGATCGCGTCTGGCGCCCGTCACAACCAGGCCGTAATTCGTCACCCGGCCTTCTATCAGCGCCTGACGGAACGATTCTTCGACGAGCACCTGGCGTGCGTGAAGGAACCCGCCGACGTCACGCCAGTCGCCGGCACAGCGGCCTGGGACCGTGAAACAGGCAACGAGGCTGAGCCGGCGCCGCTCCCGACGACCGCGTAGCCGTTCGGAGGGCATTCGGCCATGCCGACGCTGCTGGAGCGATTGGCGGCAAGAGTCGCGTATCTACACGCCAGGCGAGTCTACGGGGGGTTTCTGTCAAGCTTGCAGAACGTCGATGCGGCGCAGCAACAAGCGCTGGGGCGGGCCGTCCCCGTCGTGCGTGAGAGCGAGTTCGGTCGGAAACACGGCTTGGCTGCCGTGCGCACCGTGCAAGACCTTCAAAAGGCCGTTCCGCTCTCAACCTACGAGGACTACCGGCCGCGGATCGACCGCGTATGCGATGGCGACCTCGGGGCCCTGCTCAGCCCCGGCCAGCGGGCCCTCATGCTCGCCACCAGCAGCGGCACGACTGCCAAACCCAAACGGATCCCGGTGACACAGGCGTTTGTCCGGGACTACCGCCGGGGATGGAACACCTTCGGCCTCAAGATGCTCAGCGACCATCCGCGCGCAATTCTCCGCGCAATCCTGCAATCGAGCAGCCGACATGACGCCGACCGGACATCCGCCGGCATCCCCTGTGGCGCCATCACGGGGCTGCTGGCGCGGTCGCAGAAGCGGATCGTCCGGCGTTTCTACGTCGGCCGGCCCGAAATCGCCCATCTCCCCGACCCCCAACAGCGCTACTACGCGCTCATGCGCCTGGGGATTGTGCGAGACGTGGCGTTCGCCATCACGGCCAACCCAGCGACGCTGATCCAGATGGCCCGCACGGCCCACGACCACGGGGAGGAGCTCCTTCGCGACGTCCGCGACGGGACGCTCTCCGCCCGGATCGTCACCGACACGCCTCTGCGGCGCCGCCTCGAGCGTTGTGTGAAGCCAGATCCGCAACGAGCCAAGGAACTGGAGCAAATCCGGCGTGCGGCTGACGTCCTCCGCCCGCGCGACTACTGGCGACTGGAATTCCTCGCCTGCTGGACCGGTGGCAGCATGGGCCACTATCTGCAAAGACTGGCCGATTGGTGGGGACCGATCCCAGTGCGGGATATCGGCTTGCTGGCCAGCGAGGGCCGCGTGAGCATCCCACTCGAGGACAATTCCCCGGTCGGCGTGCTCGATGTCACATCCGCGATGTTCGAGTTCATTCCGGTCGAAGACCCCGCATCGGCTGACCCACAAACCTGCGGCCCGCGTGAACTTGAGGTCGGGCGCGATTACGTCGTGGTTCTCACGAACACCAGCGGGCTGCTCCGCTACCGCCTGGACGACGTCGTCCGCGTCCGTGGCTGGCTCCATGAGGCGCCGCTGATCGAGTTTTTGCACAGGGCCGGACGCGTGGCGTCGGTCGCCGGCGAGAAGCTCACCGAAAACCAGGCTGTGGACGCCGTGCGCGCCGCGTGCCGCACGTTGCAGGTCCCGGATTTCGACTTCGTGCTGGCACCCTGCTGGGCCGACCCGCCCTACTACCGTCTGACCTGCACGCAGGCTCCATCGCCCTCTGTGGCCCAAGCCGTGGACCGAGCGTTGTGCGATCAGAATGAGGAATACGCATCGCGGCGGAAGTCCAACCGTCTGGGAGCTCTGCGGATCCGGAGGCTGCCCCCGAGCAGCTTGCAAGCCATGGATGCGCGTCTGGCGACGTCTTATGGCTCACGAGCCGAGCAATACAAGCGGCCGTGCCTGTTCCCGGAGCCGGGCGAGGACGATCGCGCGCTCGGGTCGTAAGCACTCCCGGGGTCCGGCTCGCCCGTTTTACCTATTTTGACAGGCCGGGTCTTAACAAGACGCACTCACCATCCACGCGCGAAAAACTGTCCTATAAATAAAACCCCAGCCAGACCTGAGAAGGGTTTCACGCCGTTTCTGCGGTGTTTCAGCGCATCCCCGGCGGGTTCGACGGATAACCGTCAGGCGACCTAGGCAGTATTTTTACAGGTTTTCCACAACCGCGACAGTCGCCTAAGCACCGCCACTGCCCCAGGTTAACAATCGAGGGCGGAGATAATGAGAAAATAGATAATCTACGTGCGCGGTCACGACTCGTTTTTGCTTTAAGCTATACCTGGGTGCGGATCGATAACACCCACGTCACCTTAGAGGAGTAGGCGCTGGAGCCCGTTGCACATTCCCTTCTCGCAACACGTGGCTCCAAGTAGGTCAACCAACCGCACAACCAGGAGCCTCGGGAACTATGAAGCCAGAGACCAAGCAACCGAAGGTCACGGCACTTTGGGCTGAGTTTCACAAGACCCGTTCGACGGAGGCCCGAAACCGCCTCGTCGAACATTACGTGCCCCTGGTTCACAAGCTGGCAGAAATCATGGCCCGCCGGCTCTGGCCGCGGGTGACGTCGGATGAGCTGGCGAGTGCCGGCTTCGACGGCCTCATCGGCGCCGTAAGCTCGTTCGATCCCGACCGCGGCGTCAAGTTCGAAACCTACTGCCGACAGCGGATCGTGGGCGCCATCCGCGACTGGCAACGCGAAATCGACCCGCTGGGCCGATCCAGCCGCAACTTCGAGCGCACGATGAACACGGCGGAGGAGCGTTTTCGGGCGGAGTGGGGGCGCCTGCCAACGTCCGGTGAACTCGCCAGCGACATGGAGATGCCGGTGTCGAAGTTCGTCCGGATGAAGAAGACCGTCGCAGCATCACACAGCATTCCGCTCGAATCGACGGGTGATCGCAACGATGACTCGCGGGTCGGCGCGCTGGTCCCCGTGGACCCGAGTCCCGGCCCGGTGCACCACACCGAGCGCGAGCTCATTCGCGAGTACCTCACGCGCGGCCTCAAAGAGCAGGATCGCCTGATTCTGACACTGTACTACTACGAGAAGCTGACGATGGCGGCGATTGGGGGCGTGCTGGGCGTGAGCGAATCACGCGTGTGCCAGCGTCATGCCGAGATCGTTGATCAACTGCGAACGCGGTTCGCGAACGCAGCCTGTGACTTGGTAGCCTGAGCCTGCCAACCTGGACCTCCCTCCTCTAGCAGGGGTCGCCGCACTTCGGTGCGGCCCCCTGTTTTTTCTTGAGCAAGCCCCCCTGCTGCTGCCGCCGACCGCGTGGGCCGGCGGAGCGACGCGCAAACAGGAGCGACCGACGCTCTCCAGAACTGGAGAACATCGATCGCTCCACGAATCATCACTGCGTATCAGCGACCTGGATCAGCCGCCGAGCAGTGCGACGAACGGGTTGATGTCGTCGAAATCGACGTCGCCATCCCCGTCGACGTCCGCGTTGAGCCAGTTGCAGTTGGGGTACACAGCCTCGTACCCGGCCTGCCCGCCCAGAGCGAGGACGAAGGGGTTGATATCGTCGAAGTCGACGTCGCCGTCGCAGTCCAGATCGCCAGGCGTGCTGGCCGTCGTCGGACGGCAGTTCCACGAGCTGAAGGTGGTCTCGATGAGATCAAGGTTGCGAGCCTTGGCGCGCCAGCAGTAAACCGTCTGCGGAATGAGTCCGCGGGCGGTGGTAACACCCCAGTCGGTGGCGCTCTGCCAAACCGCATCCTCCTCGCCAGACCCCGCCGGATAGCCGTCCGCCCCGAGGTACATGCCGGTCCAACTCGCGTCGGGCGTCATGACACACTGGATGGCGAACTCGGTGTAGTCGGGGTTGGTGCCCGTGCCGACCGCGAGGTCCATGGTCATGGCGGCGACGTTGTCGATCACGACCTGGCCGGGCGTAGCTGCCAGCGTGACAGCGCTCTCCGCAGGGCTGGCGACCGTCTCGTTCAAAGCGCCATCTCGAGCCCGCACGGCGTAGGTGTACTCCGTGTTCGGCGTCAAGTCGGAGTCGGCGTAATCGCGTTCCTCCTGCCAGCCGCTGTCGGATCCGCCGGCGCCGCCCGCCACGAGCTCGAAGTAATACTCGATCTCGGGGGAGCCGACGTCGCTCGCCTGGACGGCCATCATTTCGATCTCGGTGGGACTGAGCGCCGCAGGCACGCTCTCGAACGCCATGGGATCCGGCGTTGGTGGTGTGATGTCCACCGGACCGTTGACGTTGATGACGTAGTCGCCATTGGCGCCGTTGTTTCCGGCGAGGCGAATGAGGTATACCACGCCCTCCGTGACGGAGAGACTGACGAAGGACTGCTGGGACCTGCCGTCGCACACGTCGCTGTCGTCGTTGCAGACGAGCTCGACACCGCCGTCACCCGGGCAACCGTCAAGGACGGACAACACGGTGTCAAACGAAGAGCCGCAGGTATCCACCTCCAGGGTCCCGTCGGCGGGTGCGAGATAGCTGAACCAGACGTCGGGGGAGGTGTCGGAGAAGCCGCAACTGGCTGTGCCGTCGTTGGTCGCGAGCTCGGACGTATCGGCGAAGGACTCGTTGCCGAGTTCCTTCGCGTCGACACAATCATCGTTCGGCGCACCGGCCGGCGGGAAGGGCCAACCCATGCTCGCCGCCTGAAACACCTCGGCCGGAGAGCTGCCGGATGGCACCTGGGCCCAGGCGATGATCTTGATGTTGGCCTGGTTGCTCCAACTGGTGGCATCGAAAGTGAGCGTCTTAACGATCGTCGCACACTCACCGGGGTTGATGGTGACATCGGTGGTGCTGGCAGCCTGCTTGAACGTGTTGCGCGAGTAGGATGGCGACGTTGGGTAGCAGTCGAGCACCTGCGCGATGTAGATGCGCATCGTCTTGGCGGTGCCGCCCGCCTCGATACAAACGGTCGCGGTGATGTCGTACGTCTGCCCGCTGACCTCATCCCCTGCGAGGCCGATCGTCACATCGGTCGGCACGTTGCGCCGCGCGTTGTACTCGTTGTTGTAGTGCATTCCGGAGCTACCGCCGACGCGTGAGATCACGCCGTCGAACCAGCATGTTGGCGTACCGCCGACCCCGTAGAAACTGGAGCGGCTGTTGCCCCACGAGGTGGCGTAGGCGTCGCCGAGGTGGTACTCAACGGCGGTGCAAGTGGTAGGGTAGGTGTTCAGCAAGGTGTTCAACGCCTGACCGGCGTAGCTGCAGTAGCCTCACCCCGTGTTGGTGAATTCTTCTGCAAGCACCATCCGATCAGCCCCCCACGCGGTGGTGGGTAAGGCCGCGGCCAGTGAGATCGCTATGACGGCGCGCCCCCATCCGGGCCGAGTGCTGATACAGGAACTCCGTTCGTTCATCCCCTTCTCCTCATGACATGTGCAGTGCGCAGGTCCAGAAGGCGGCCGTAAGAGCTGCAACAGGCGGCCCTGCCGCACAATAGACCGCCAGCCCCAATAACCTAAATGATAGCGAATTCTGCAGTTTGGGTCTACGGAAGACCACCCGAAACCGCCGGACGAAAACGCCGAAAAAGCGGCGTTACTCCACCGCCGGCCGGGTGGATGGAGCGCTGGTGGCGGCGGCAGCCTCAGCCAGGGCCTGCCGGAGATTCTCGTGTTTGGGGAGGTCCTCGAAATCGAACGACCGGAGCTCGGCCATGACCTCATCCAGCGTCCAATGCTGACAATGGAGCCGATAAAGGCCGACGGCGAGCCCGGTACGGTTTACGCCGGCGGCACAGTGAACCAGCGTCGGAGGGCTGTCGGGAACGGTCAGCAGCTCCAGGATTCGGCTGCGGTCCGGCGGTGTACTCGCACCGTTGCCACGCAAGGGGATGTTGTACCACTCGATGCCGAGACGGTCGCCGGCCGTGTGCTCGGCCCGCGTGACGGGGTCGTCTTCGGCCAACAGGGAGATAACCCGGCCGATGCCATGTTCACGTTGAAGCCATTCGAGCTGTTGCGGCGTGACGGTACCGCTACGGTAGAGGCGGTCGGGGACCACGACGGCGAAGCGCTTCGGCACCCGCGCGTAGTGAGACCAGACGAAAGCCGCCGAGCTGAGCGCCACGACGGACAGCAAGCCGACAAGGAACGCGATTCGACGTTTGGCTGAGAGCGTTGTGGTGCTCACCGAAACCTCCTGGCAGGTCGGCAGTATACGCGGAGCGGGCAACGAATTCAGCGGGCCGCCGGTTTGCAGTGTGGGGGCGCGCGAGTAGGATGCCCGGCAACCAGCACACGCGAGTCGGGAAGCCGCCGTGGTCCGATCGACGTCGAGAGGCCAGCCGGTTTCGGTGCTGTGCGGGCTCCCAAAATCGGTTCCGCTACGCTGGCGGGCGGATGCTGATCGTCGGGGCCGTGGTCTGACAGCAGGCGTGGCGACGTGTGGAACGAGCTCTCTATGGTGGTGGGGATCGCCGACGCGCACGCCGGCCCGCTGCTGCTGCTCGTGGGTGCCGCGGCGGGGCTGATCGGCGGGGCACTCGGAATCGGCGGGGGAATCCTGATGATTCCCGCAATGGCCATCTTCCTGGGTGACCATCACTTTGGCGACAACTCGTTCCACTTCTACAAGCTGGCGGCGATTACCACATCGATCGTCCTGTCGATTCCGGCGGCGGCGCGTCACATGCGAGCGAAGGCCGTCGTGTTCCGCATGCTGCCGGGGATCCTGCCGCTGGCGGTGGTCGGGGTTGTGGGCGGGGTGCTGTTGGCAAGCGTGTTCCGAGACGAGCACACGATCTTGCTTCGCCGGCTGTTCGGGGCCTTCCTGGAAGTGCTGGTTCTGAGCAATGTGTTCCAGGCGTGGCGGGCGGCACGCGGGGAGTTTCATGTGTGCGGAACCTCGCCGATGCCGACCCGACGCCTGCTGATCGGGCTGGTCGTGGGTCTGCCGGCGGGCTTCATTGCGGGGATGCTGGGCGTGGGCGGCGGGGTGTGGGCGGTCCCGGCCCAGGGACAATTGCTGGGGATCCGCATCCGGAATGCGATCGCAAACTCGTCGTTCATGATCATCTGTGTCGCGATAGCGACATCGATCTCGCTCAGCTACACGATTACCCGCATGACGGACGCCTACAGCCCGGTCGAAGGGCTGAAGCTGGCCCTGTGGCTCGCTCCGGGGGCCCTGCTGGGCGGATGGTGTGGGGCCGGACTAACGCACCGCCTGCCCGTTCAGTGGCTCCGCAGCGCGTTTCAGGTGCTGCTGGTCGTCACGGGGATTCGGTTGCTGGTCGGCTGAAAACGCGGGATTTGGACGGCCTTTTCGCGTTTACGAGCGTTGCGGAGGGTGCACCCAAGGCTCTATAGTACAAGGTCTTGGCCTCAGGAGGCTCCGGATGTTCCGGCGCGATGGTCGAGGGCTTGTGGTTTGCTGTTATCTCCGCAAGTGGTTGACCGCCGGTGAAGAGCTCGGGCCGCGCGTTCACGCTCGCCGGTGTGGTCTCAGGAAGTGATATGGTTGATCCAACTCTGTTTAAAGACATCGAAGTGACGGACGAGGAGGTTGAAGCGGAATTCAAGGCCGCATTCGGGGAGGGTCCGAACGCCGAAGTGATGGAGAAGGCGGTCGGGGCCGATACGGGTGTGGGGCTGGATTTCAACACGATCTTGAAGGCGCGGATCGTCGGCATCAGCGGTAACGAAGCGGTGCTGGACGTGGGTCTCAAGAGCGAAGGGATCGTCGCGCTGGATGAGTGGGGCGATGTGTCGAAAGTGAAGATTGGCGACCATGTGGAGGTCCTGGTCGAGGACATCGAGACAGACACGGGAATGATCATCGTCTCGAAGCGTCGTGCCGACCGAATCCTCAACTGGCGCCGGATCGTGGAAACGACGCACGAAGGCGACACGGTCAAGGGACGCGTGCTGCGGAAGATCAAGGGTGGATTGCTCGTGGATATCGGCGTGCCGGTCTTCCTGCCGGCCTCGCAGGTTGATATCCGGCGTCCGGCGGACGTGGGGGAGTACATCGACCGCCAGATCGACGCGAAGATCCTCAAGATCGACAAAGAGCGGCGCAACATCGTCATCTCGCGGCGCAAGCTGATCGAGGAAGAGCGCGCCAAGCAGAAGGCGGAGCTTCTCGAGGAAATCGAGATCGGCCAGTTGCGCACGGGCGTGGTGAAGAACATCGCGGACTTCGGCGCGTTCGTGGATCTGGGCGGGATCGACGGCCTGCTGCACATCACGGATATGTCCTGGGATCGCGTCGAGCATCCGAGCCAGATGCTGAAGGTCGACCAGGAAATCGAGATCAAGGTCCTGAACATTGATCGCGACCGGGAGAAGATCGCCCTCGGTCTCAAGCAGAAGGAAGAGAACCCGTGGGAGCGCGTCGCAGATCGCTACCCGGTCAATTCCCGTGTGAAGGGCGAAGTCGTCAACATCATGAACTACGGGGCGTTCGTGAAGCTCGAGCCCGGCATCGAGGGTCTGGTCCACATCTCGGAGATGAGCTGGACGCGGCGGATCAACCACCCGTCCGAGGTGGTCAACGTCAACGACACGATCGAGGTCGTGGTCCTGGAGGTTGACAAGGACAAGCAGGAAATATCGCTGGGGATGAAGCAGACCGAGGTGAACCCGTGGACGACGGTTGCGCAGAAGTACCCGCCGGGCACGGTCGTCGAAGGAACCGTCCGCAACCTCACGAACTACGGTGCCTTTGTCGAGATCGAGGAAGGGATCGACGGCTTGCTGCACATCAGCGACATGAGCTGGACGAAGAAGGTGAGCCATCCTTCGGAGGTCATCAAGAAAGGTGACCGCGTGCGGTGCGTCGTTCTGACGGTGGACCAGGAGAAGATGCGGATCGGCCTGGGCCTGAAGCAGATGACCGAAGATCCGTGGCTGCGGGCCGTGCCAGAACGCTACCAGCCTGGGATGGTGGTCCGCGGGAAGGTCACGAAGATCACGAACTTCGGCGTTTTCGTGGAGCTGGAGCCGGAGCTCGAGGGTCTGCTGCACGTGTCGGAGCTCGCCGACCACAAGGTCGAGAACCCGCAAGACGAGGTTCAGATCGGCGAGGAAGTCGACGTCAAGATTCTTCGCGTGGACACGATCGAGCGGAAGATCGGCTTGTCGAAGAAGCGGGCCGAATGGGCCACCGATGTCGAAGAAGAAGGCGACGAGGCGGCCCACAAGGAGCGAAAGCAGCGTCGTGGCGGGCTCGGCGACGATGCGTTCGGCGGCTTAGCGGATCTCCTGAACCGGCCGGATCAACAGCCGGAACAGCCCCCGGAACAGCCGCCGCAGCAGCAGCCGGCAGAGGGTGAGGAAACCTCCTCCTAGACACGGCTTCTGCGCATACTCCGAACGATTGACACGGGCCTCCTTCGGGAGGCCCGTTTTCGTGGACGGAGGACAACCAGGCTAGAACGACGCGTACGGATGCCCGTCGGCATCCGCGGCCTCCGAGTTGGGGGCGATGCTTCCTGTCTCGGGGTTGTACAGCCACCCGGCGGGCTCAGAGACCTGAACAGCGGGCTGCGGGTGATCCTCGTGGACAATGCAGACGCCGACCATGCCGGAGTGCGGAGGCACGGGGCAACGTGGAATCCCATCGCGGAGATACGGTCCGAGGTTGTGCGTGGCGTCGGCGACAGGCGCCGCATGCCCACTCGCGTCGGTGAAACGCGTAAGCTGCGCGACGAAGGCCTCAGGCGTACCTGCGGCATGCGTTCCGTCACCCTGCTGGGCCGGAAAGACGCCATGATCCTGGTGGTACCGCTCGATCGCCAGCCGCAAGACGCGCAGGTCGTATCGGAGGTTTTCGCCGGGATCGGACGATGATGTGGCCGCCTGGCCGAAGCGAGGGATCGCCAGCATGGCGACGAGCCCGAGGATAACGACTGCGACGATCACCTCGACAACGCTGACAGCTCTGGTCATACGCACGATGTTGGCCTCCGTATGGTCACCGCGATGTCGGCGCGCCCTCAGGACGGTTGTTCAGAGGAAGCGTCAGGTTCGCGCAGGTGGCCAAAAAGGGCGAGAAAACGCGCCGGCTCCTCCGTTCGGTACCGTTGCAGGGTCTCGACGAAAAGACGTGTGATATCCGGGTCGGTGATGCGTCCGGCGCCCGCATCGAGCATGTGGAATGCACGCTCGATGCCATACTTGCTGCGATAAGGTCGGCTGGTCGTGAGGGCATCGAAGATGTCCACGACATGGATGATCCGGGCGTCGAGCGGAACAGCGTCGCCAACTAGGCTCCTGGGGTAACCCGAGCCGTCGTGGTTTTCGTGATGGTAGAGGACCGTCTCGGACACGCCATCAAACTGGGCCACAGGCTTGAGGACGTCGTGTCCGATCTGCGGATGCCGCTTCATCTCGTCGAACTCGGCCGGTGTCAGGGGGCCAGGTTTGTTGAGCACGTACTCGGAGATCCCGATTTTGCCCACGTCATGGAGGAGCCCGGCCCACTCGAGGGCCTGCAGGTGTGATTTCGGCAATCCGAGTGCCTCACCCGTGAGGCGCGCGAAGCCACCGACGCGCTCCGAGTGGTCGGATGTGTAGTTGTCCTTGGCATCGATCGCATTGACGAGCGTGCATACGGTCTCGAGCGCCGAACGCCTCAGATGCTGCAGCATCAGGACGTTGTTGAGCACCTGGGCACCGTAGGCGAGGACCGAATCGGCAGCGAGGATATCGCCGGCATCAAAAGGTGGTTGATCCTGATCACGAAGCGCAATCACGACGGAGATATCGGCGTCGGCCCTGTGGAAACTGCCTAGCAACACGTGCGCATCGGCCAGGGCAGTTCGCGCCGCGGGGCTCATGGCGGGTGTGCACGCTCGGCGCCCATGACGCGCATCTTCGATCTGCGCAGCCAGAGCGGCGCGGACACGGTGAGTGCCCACGGCGGGAGCTGGCGGGCTGGAGGCGTCCGGCTCGACGCGCATGCAGCAGCCGGCTCGGTCGAGGAAGACCGCGCTAGCCCCGAGCACCGTCCCATAGTGCCGTAGAAGAGCCGTCTCGACCGTGTCAGGGTCCTGGAGATTGGAGATGTGCTCGGTGATCTCGAACACGAGGTTGAGCTGCTCATGCCGTCTGAGCAACTCGCGTCCCAGATCCTCCTTCTCTGCCAGGAGACTCTCGATATGAGACTGGAAACCACCCCCCCCGTCCGCATTGATGCGGGCGATCGAAGCCCCCTCGGAACACAGGACCGGACTACGGCTCATTCGGCGGTTCTCTCTTATCGGCGAGGTCGCGCTGGTCTCGGAGGCATCCGGACACCCTGATCGCCACCCGTCATCAGGCGGTGTCGTCGAAGCGGTCTCAGCGCAGGCCGTGCGGGCACACTCATCCCCCAGACAAAGGCCGCGTTTCGCTGAGGGTGTTATCGAGTGGCGCGGCTTGAGACTTTGTTGACCAGGTTCGGGATGCGCCGGGAGTGGGTGATTCCGGCGGAATCTTGGACGTTTCGTTTATGAGTCGTCAGATAACGGAACACAGCCGGCGACGATGCCTCGCGATGCCCGCACTCGGATCGAGCGATCAGGCCAGCAACTGAAACCAATCGATGGTGCGTCGGAGTCCATCCGAACGGCTCACGGTCGGCTCCCAGCCAAGCAGCGTCTGGGCGCGTTCGATATCGGGTCGACGCAGACGAGGGTCGTCCGCGGGCCGGGGCACGAGGACGATCTTGCTGCTGCTATCGGTCAGCCGGATAACCTCCTCGGCGACAGCCAGGATCGTGGTTTCCGCCGGGTTACCGATGTTCACCGGCTCATCGATATCGCTCTCAGCCAATCGGACCAGGCCATCGACGAGATCGCTGACGTAACAGAAGCTGCGTGTCTGGCTGCCGTCGCCGTGGACGGTGAGCGGCTCACCCTTGAGGGCCTGGCTGATAAACGTGGGCAGAGCCCGACCGTCGTCGCGCCGCATGTTCGGACCGTAGGTGTTGAAGATGCGGGCGATGCGGACCGGAGAGCCATACAGGTCGCGATAGGAGGTGATGAGCGCCTCGGCGAATCGCTTGCCCTCGTCGTAGCAGGCCCGCGGACCGATGGGATTCACGTGTCCCCAGTAGGATTCGCGCTGCGGATGCTCCTGCGGATCGCCGTAAACCTCGCTCGTGCTGGCGTGCAGGAGACGGGCCTCGTGTCGGCGGGCGAAATCGAGCAATTGCCAGACACCCCGGGAACACGCGTCGAGGATCTGGAGGCGGCGAGGTCCGAAATCGAGTGGCGAGGCCGGGCAGGCGAGGTCGTACACCCGATCGCAAGGGCCCTCGACAGACAGCGGATTCGTGATATCGTGTTCGATGAAGCGAAACCGCGGGTGTGCTCGCAGATGGGCGACGTTGTCGGGGCTGCCGCTGGAGAGGTTGTCGAGGCCGACGACGTCATGGTCGGCGTCGAGCAGATGCTGGCTCAGATGGGAGCCGATGAACCCGGCACACCCGGCAACGAAAATACGCATGTCGTGGACTCCAGGACAGGCCTGAGCAACGGGCGCGATGCGGTGCACCCTGTGTTTGTAAGAGCAGGGATTATACGCGAAGGGCTGGAGACGCCCAGCTAGGCAAAGTGGGAAGTCAGGAAGATGCGAATCGCGGTGATCGGCAGCGGGTACGTGGGCCTCGTGACAGCCGCATGTCTGGCCGACACGGGGAACCAGGTGGCGGCGGTGGACAACGACCAGGACAAGATCGCCGCTCTGCGGGCCGGTCGCTGTCCGTTCTTTGAGCCGGGGCTGGATGAGCTGGTGCGAAAGAACCAGGCAGCGGAGCGGCTGACGTTTTCGACGGATCTGCCCCACAGCGTCGCGGGAGCGCGAGCCGTGTTCCTGGCCGTGGGCACCCCGCCCCGCACGGACGGCTCGGCCGACCTGACGGCGATCGAATCGGCGGCCACAGAAGTCGCCCGCGCGCTCACGGGATCGGCCATTATCGTGGTCAAGAGCACCGTGCCGGCGGGAACGGGTGCGCGACTGGAATCGCTGATGGCCTCGGAGTCGAGGCACCGGTGCCCCGTGGTCAGCAATCCGGAGTTCCTGAAGGAGGGGGCCGCGCTGAACGACTTCCTCCGTCCGGACCGCGTGGTTATCGGCGCCGACGACGAAGCGGCGGGCGACGTCGTCGCGGAGCTGCACGAGCCGTTCGTCCGCAACAACAAGCCGATTCTGCGCATGAGCCGGACAGGGGCGGAGCTAACAAAATACGCATCGAATGCGTACCTGGCGACGCGTATCAGCTTCATCAACGAGATTGCGGAGGTGTGCTCGCGACTGAACGTGGACGTGAACGAGGTTCGCCGCGGGATGGGGTCAGACCAGCGCATCGGCCACCATTTCCTGTACCCTGGTCTCGGCTATGGGGGGAGCTGTTTCCCGAAAGACGTGCAGGCGCTGGCAAGTTTCGGCGGTGCGGCAGGTGCAGACTGCACACTCCTGGAAGCCGTGCACCGGCGGAACCTGGCCCAGCGCGAGAACATGGCACAAAGCATCATCGAGCGCCTGGGAGGCGAACTGGCCGGGAAACGGGTCGCCATCTGGGGCCTCGCGTTCAAGCCGCAGACGGATGATCTTCGGGACGCGCCCGGGGTGACGATCGTGGAGAGGCTGCTGGCGGTGGGGGCGAAGGTGGCGGTGCACGACCCGCGGGCTCTCGGCGCGGCTCGGAAGATCTTCGACGATCGAGTGGAATACTGCGAGGATCCATACGCGGCGCTGCCCGGGGCGGAGGCGCTGGTCATCATGACCGAGTGGATGGAGTTCCGCAGCCCGGATTTCGACCGGATCGGCAAGTTGCTCAATCAACCGCTGCTCTTCGATGGGCGGAACGTGTACTCGCCGGCGACGATGCGGCGCCACGGGATCGAGTACCACAGCGTCGGCCGACCGCCGGTTCATCCCGATGCGCAGGGAGACAGCGGTGTACATGAAGCTCGATGAGGAAGTTGAGCGTTTGCTCTGCTGCTCTTTCTGCAAAAGTGATCTCGTGAGACACACCGACGGCTTTGTCTGCACATCGTGCGGACTAAGATTTCCAGGAAGGGCCGTAGCGACGGGAAAAGACGAAGAGGAGGTTGTCTTCGATTTTCGCATTCTTCATCCGCCCTACTGCCTCCCGGAGGGGCTCAAGTCGTGGGCCGACGCACAGTCCGCGTATGAGCGGACTCACGAGAAAGGTGGCGAGCGTGACTCGCTTCAGAAGTACCTGGATGAAATAGACTCGGCGCGCGAGATCTATGAGGTCGAGTATCATCTCGAAGGCAAGGTGCTTGACGTGGGAGGGCACCAGGGGCGCCTCAGGCACTACCTGAGGACTGACGTCAACCTCTACGTTTCGATCGACCCTTGCATCGACGTATTCTCCGGCATCACGCTGCAGCCGAATCTGCTCCGTGCGTACCCGTGCTTGTCGGAGCCCTGCAACTTCATCTCAGCCCATGCCGAATACCTGCCCTTCAAGTCGGGCTCTTTCGACTGGGTCCATATGAGATCAGCGGTCGATCACTTTGCTGACCCGTATCTTGCCCTTCTTGAAGCGTACAGATGCTCCCGGATGGGCGGCAAGCTCCTCGTAGGATTGGCCATCGTGGAGAAGAGAGCTGAGCTGGAGCGGAAACGCGCCGGCAGCTCGGGCCGTCCCGTGCCAACAAAGCCCTCACTTCCGGTTCGAGTCGCCAGGAAACTGAAACGGGACGGGTTCCTGGGTCTGTCTCGCGCCACCGCCAAGACGTTCCGCCATAAGGCGACCCCCGATGGATCAGCTCAACACAGCCATGACCACATGTTCCGTCTCACGCAGGGCACATTGAAAGACCTGTTCGTGAGGACTGGCTGGGACGTCGTCAAGGAGCATTGGCAGAAGCCCCCGTTCCAGTTTTGCATCTACGCCTGCGGGCAGAAGCAAGATCCAGCGCCGCTGGCCCAACCCGTTGCTGCGACAAGCAACGCGGCCACGAAGCGGCCACGCGGCTGAGTTTCGTCATCATAGGGGCGAACGCATGGGCCGACTGACACCAGGTGGCATGTCACTCAAGGAGCTTCTCGCCCAGCACACGGCTCCGGCCGCGGAGGCGCTGGTTCAGCAGGAGGAGGACGGGGCCGTGCGCTGCCTGGCGTGCGGGCACCGTTGCCGGATCCTCAGCGGACGGGAGGGCGTGTGCCGGGTCCGGTTCAACCGCGATGGTGAGCTGCGTGTGCCGTGGGGGTACGTGGCGGGGCTGGCAGTGGACCCGATTGAGAAGAAGCCGTTCCATCACGCGCTGCCGGGGCAGGAAGCGTTGTCGTTCGGGATGCTGGGGTGCAATCTGCACTGCCCGTTCTGCCAGAACTGGGACACGAGCCAGACGCTGCGGGATTCGCGGTCGATCGCCAGGCCGAGCTTCATCGAGCCGGAGCGGATCGCACAACTGGCGCTCGAGAACGGATGCCCGGTGTTGTGCAGCACCTACAACGAGCCGCTGATCAGCGCCGACTGGGCGGTTGCGGCGTTGAAGCTGGTGCAACCATCCGGTCTGCTCGGGGCGTTTGTGTCGAACGGGCACGCGACGCCGGAAGCCCTGGCGTTCCTGCGACCCTACGTGAAGCTGCTGAACATCGACCTGAAAGCGTTCCGCGAAGAGACGTATCACCGGCTGGGCGGCGTGCTGGCGCATGTCACGGACACCATCCGGCGCGCCAAGGAGATGGACTTCTGGGTGGAGGTAGTCACGCTCGTGGTTCCAGGGATGAACGACTCGGATGAGGAGTTGCGGGAGATCGCGTCGTTCGTCGCCGGCGTATCGCCGGACATCCCGTGGCACATCTCGGCGTTTCACCCGATGTACAAGATGACGAATCCCCCGCGGACGCCCGTGGAAACGATCGAGCGAGCATATGCGTTGGGGAAGCAGGCGGGGCTGAAGTTTGTGTACCCGGGCAATGTGGCCGGGGCGGTGGGCGAGTTGGAAAACACGCTTTGTCCGGAGTGTGGTCGCACGCTGATCGAGCGGCGTGGGTTCTTCGTCAGCCGAAACACAATGGACAGCGACCGGTGTCCCGACTGCGGCACAGTCATTCCAGGCGTATGGGAAGCGGCGGGACCGACGGAATCGAGCGGCGAAGGCCACCCGCGGCCCGCGCAGCCGTGATCAACCACAAGCCGGTTCAGGGCTGGCTGCGGATGGTCTTGGGCTTGTTATCCCGCTGGGCAGCGGTCTGGGCGTCGCGGATCTGCGTCAGGAGCTTTGTGATCTCGTCGAGCTTCTTGTTCGCGGTACGAAGCTCCTGAATCATGAGTTTCCGCTGGAGGCCGGAGTCGGGCAGCACCTTCGTTTGTGGTCGATCCTGGGCCTGGGCGGTGCGCGGCAGGTTGAGGCCCACCCCGAGCAGGGTCGCGGCAAACAGGGCCGCGCCGCCGAAGGCGACAATCGCCCAGTAGCGTCGGGTTGCATGAGAAGCGGACATGGGGGCTCCTTTCATCGGACAGCCGGCCTGAGCGTCGGCCTGTCAGTCGCGACGGCACGTCGGGCTCAGTCTGCCGGCGGTGCGGGCGGCTTGGCGAGGTTGAGGCCCAGCTCGTCAAGCTGCGCGGCGGCGACGCGGCTCGGTGCTTCGGTCAGTGGGCAGATGGCCCGCGCCGTCTTCGGGAACGCGATCGTGTCACGGATATTGTCGAGGCCGATCATGAGCATCACGACGCGATCGAGACCGAAGGCGATGCCGCCGTGCGGAGGCGGCCCGTAGCTCAACGCACGCAGGAGGAATCCGAACTTCTGCTCCTGCTCCGCCGGCGTAAGCTGAAGCAGCTTGAAGACACGCTGCTGAACCTCGGTTCGGTGGATACGGATGCTCCCGCCGCCCAGCTCGATCCCGTTGAGAACGACGTCGTATGCCTTGGCGCGGCAACTGAGCGGGTCGGACTCGAGTTGCGGCAGATCCTCGTCGCGCGGAGCCGTAAACGGGTGGTGCATCGCGTAGTGGCGACCATCCTCCTCGTTGAACTCAAACATGGGGAACTCGACCACCCACAGGAAGTTCCACTTGTCCTTCGGGATCAGGTCACGCCGTTTGGCGACCGTCTCCCGCAGCCAGGCGAGGTACCGGCAGACGTCCTGCTCCGGGCCGGCCGAGAACAGGAGAATATCGCCGACATTGGCGCCTGTGGCGGCCAGTAGCTCGCGGGTGGTGTCTTCGTTGAAGAATTTGGCGATGCCGGTCTGCAAGACGGGCGTGCCGCCATCATCAGCGACCTTCGCCAGCGGCAGGCCGCCGGCGCCGATGCCCTTGAGATCGTTGGTGAGTGTATCGATCTCCTTGCGTGTCATCGCGGCGCCCTGGGGGACGCAGATTGCGCGCACGACACCGTTCGCCTCGAGCACGTCGGTGAAGACCTTGAAACCGGTCTGCTTCGCGATGTCGCTGACGTCCTTGATGCGCAGGTCGTAGCGCGTATCGGGGCGGTCAATGCCATAGTCGCGCATGGCCTGGTCGTAAGTCATGCGCGGGAAGGGTGTGGGGATGTCGACGCCGTGCAGGTCCTTCATGACGCGGACGAGGAAACCCTCGCAGATGCTCATGATGTCCTCCGCCTGGACGAAGGACATTTCGAGATCGAGCTGGGTGAACTCGGGCTGTCGATCGGCTCGCAAATCCTCGTCGCGGAAACAGCGCACGATCTGCATGTAGCGATCAAAACCGCTCATCATCAGGAGTTGCTTGAAGAGTTGGGGCGACTGGGGCAGCGCGTAGAAGCTGCCGGGTTGGATGCGCGAGGGCACGAGAAAGTCGCGAGCACCCTCGGGCGTGCTCTTGGTCAAGAACGGAGTCTCGATCTCGATGAAGCCGTGCTCGTCGAAATAGTCGCGTATCGTCTTGGCGATGCGGTGGCGAGTGACCATAGCCTGCTGCATCGGCCGGCGGCGCAGGTCGAGAAACCGGTACGCGAGGCGTGTTTCCTCGTTGGTGTCGATGTGATCGCTCAGCTCGAACTTGGGCGTCTCGGCCGCACTGAGGATGTCCACATCGCGAACGAGGATCTCCAATCCACCGGTCTTGATGTCCGTCTTGACCTGCTCAGCCGGTCGAGCGGCCACCTCGCCGCGGACGGCCAGGCAGTATTCACTCCGAACGTCGTGCGCCGCAGCGTGCGTCCGGGTGTCAATGTCGGGGTCAAAACGAAGCTGGATGAGGCCGGTACGATCGCGCAGGTGGATGAAGATCATCCCACCGAGATCGCGGCGGCTGTGCACCCAGCCCACGAGCAGGACTTCCTGCCCGACCTGGCTGTCGGTGACCTCGCCGCAATAGCACGTACGTTCATTGTAAGGCAGGGACACAATGCGGCTCCTGTACGGGTTTCAGACGAGCGCGAGATCGTAGCCGGGAAACCGGCCGCACGTCAAAGGCCGGCGGTCTTCGCGGGGGCACGCGTCACCCCTGTCGCTGCGGTGGGGCGTCCCCCAGCATCGCCTGGATCATGCGGCAGACGTTGCCGCTGGCGTCGGATGCCTCCAGCGGCGTGACGACCTCATCAATCCCGCGGACCATCACCTCGCGCCACGTCTGGTCGCCCAGGAGTTGAAGGGCAACGCGGGCCACGGGCTCCAGATCCGTGATGAACGGCATGAACTCCGGCACGACACGCGACCGGGCAAGAATGTTGATCAGGGACAGATGCGGCGTCTTGATCAGGAGCCGGCCGAACATCCGGTACGGCCACCGGAGAACGCGGCCGGCGTCATACATCACAACCATCGGCTTGCGGTAGTGCGCCACGTGCAGCGTCGCAGTTCCCGATGCCACCAGCACCAGATCGGCAGCCGTCAGCAGGCTGGCGTTGTCGGCGACGACGATCTCGGCGGCAAACCCGCTGGCGTAAACGTGGCGACGAATCTGCGCATAGCGATCCTCGGCGACACAGGAGATCGCGGCACGCACCCCCTGTCCCGCGGCTCGCATCCGTCGCACAACCTCGAGCTGCTTCGGCAGCATCGTGTCGATCACGTGCCGGCGGGAACCCGGCAGGACGGCCACCACGGGGTCGGAACTGGAGCGCAGTCGCCGGACCGTGCGTTCGACCGGCGACTCGCGGCCGAGGGATTCAAACAGCGGGTGCCCGACGTAGTCCGCGTAAACGAGCTGGCTGCGGAAATAAGGCTCTTCAAACGGGAGGATGCAGGCGAGGCGATCGACGTCCCGCGCGATCCGCGCGTTGCGGTAACCGCGCGAGGCCCACGTCTGGGGAGCGATGTAGTACAGCACGGGGATCCGAAGCTGTCGCGCGAGCCGCGCAAACCGCAGGTTCAACTCCGGCGAGTCGAGCAGGATGACGAGGTCGGGCCGCTGCTCACGCCAGGCTCGACGAACAATCCGCATCGCTCGCCAGGCATGCCCAACAACGGAGAACACGCCGGCAAGCATGGCCGCCCGCGAGGTGAAGTCGAAGATAGTGTCAACGCCGAGAGCGCGCAGACGCGAGCCGGTGAGGCCATAAAACGAGGCGTCCGGCAGAAGTTCACGCGCGGCGCGCACCAGCGCGGCGGCATGGACGTCCGCCGAGTCCTCGGCGACCGAGATAAAGATTCGTGCGGATCGTTTCACGACTCGTGCATCAGCCGGTTTCGGAAGTCGCAGCGCCGATCGATCGGACGCGTCGCGAGGTCAGGGGCTGCCGGCTCGCCTCGGGCTCTGCGGGACGACCCGCGGGGCGCGATGGGCCAGCTACTCGTCGAAGCTGATTTCCTTTCCGCCCTGGTCGACGTTGTCCTTGGTGAAGACGCGTGTCGGGAGGGTAATGCGCTTTGTTACTTCCTCGCCGCGGAGGGCTTTGATGGCCATGTCAAGGCCCATCTCGCCGGGCGTGGGGTACAGCAGCGTCGCGGTTAGTTGCCCGGCCTTCACCCAACGGATGCCCTCATCGGGAAGCGAATCGATGCCGATGAAGGACATCTCCTCCTCGCGGCCGGCCTCCTTGGCAGCCTGGTAGGCACCGTAAGCCATCGGATCGTTGTGCGCATAGACGAGGTCGATCGCCTCGTTGGCCTGCAACGCAGCCTGGAAGGCATCCTTGGCCTTGCTGAGCTTCCAGTCACAGTCGAGCCCGCCGATAACCTCCAAACCGGGCTCCTTGTCCACGACTTCGTGGAACCCGTCGCGACGCTCCTGCCCGGGCGTCGAGGCGAGGCCGCCACACAACTCGTAGATGACACCACTGGCCTTGCCTTCACCACCGAGCATGTCGCGGGCGACCATTCCGGCGGCTCGGCCGATGAGCTTGTTGTCGCCACCGACAAAGCAGGTGTAGCCGTCGAAGTGCACATCCCGGTCAAGCACGATGACGGGAATACCGGCCTCGGCCGCTTGACGGACGACGCCGGTAAGTCCGGCGGCCTCTTTAGGGCTGATGAGGATGGCGTCGGCCTCGCGGTCGATGAACGATCGCATCTGGGCGACCTGGTCCTCGGTCTTGTCGTTCGCGTCGAGCACCTCCAGGTCGACGATCTTCGCATAGTCGGCTTTCGCGTGGGCGATGAGGCGGCGGTTGAATTCCACACGCCACGGCTCGGTCACGGTGCACTGTGAGAAGCCGATGAGGTACTTCCCGTCGGTGCCGCCCCCGGGCGCTTGTGCCGAGCCGGTTTCCTTTGCCGAGCCCGGCTGCGTCGTGGGCGTTCCCTTCTCCGGGGCCGGCTTCCGTTCGCAGCCTGACAAGCCGCAGAGGGCAGTGGCCACGAAGAGCGTCGTGGCGCAACGCATCAAGGTGGTGAGGTTCGGGCGCAGACGGGCGTGGGGATGGTTCGTGGTTCTCATACGTGTACTCCCTGTCGGTCAGCCGTGTTTGCAGAAGCCGGCGCGCCCACAGACGGCCGGCGTCGACGCAGCCAGCGCAGGCCCCCGAACAGCTCCCCACTCTGGAGCACGGCGGCGCCGACGATAATCACACCTTTGACGATGTCCTGGATCTCGCTGGAGACCCCCTCGAGGTTCAGGATGTTCGTCAGATACCCGAAGATCATAATGCCGACGAGGGTCCCGAGGATACTGCCACGCCCCCCCATCAGGCTTGTGCCCCCGATGACGACGGCGGCGATGGCGTCCAACTCCTTCATCTGCCCGGCCGTGGCCAGCCCCTGCTTGTACTTCGCGCAGAACAGCACCGCGGCCAGACCCGCGAGAACACCACTCGTCGTGTACACGAAGATTTTCACACGATCGACCGGGATACCGGCCAGCCGCGACGTCTCTTCACTGCCCCCGACCGCATAGATATACCGGCCGAACGGATACTTCGTGAGCAGGATGGCCGCGAGCGTCCAGCAGCCGAGCATGAACAGCCCAGGGATCGGTATCAGCTTGACGTCGTGAACCTTCCCCGTCCGAAGCGTCCGCTCGCCAACGGTGACAATCGGCTCACCGAGCGCAGCGAAGGACGCCGGCGCGCCGGCTTGTTCACCAGATTCGATGTAGATCGAGTGGACGCGTCCCCCGTCACCGGCGATGAACTTCGCCAGCCCCACGGCCGAGATCATCATGGCAAGCGTGACGATGAACGGCTGAAGCCGGGTCTTGGCGATGATGACGCCGCTGGTCATGCCGAGCATGCCGCCGACGAGGGGCACGGTCAGGAGAACGCCGAGCGTGGAGAACTTCACCGCCGGCGCAAGCTGGAAGGGGCAGCCGAGGGCCACCCAGACGGCGATGAATCCCAGCAGACCGGTTGCTGGGATGGCGGCTTTCAAAGACCACTTGAAGACCCGTCGTGTGAGCCCAAAGCCCGCGAGCGCCGTGAAGAGGAAAACCGCTGGTAGCATGATCGCGTGCGCGCGACTCAGCCACTCGTAGTCTTCGACCGGCTGCTGCATAAGGAGCATGGCACAGACAACGCTGCACAGGGACAGCACGCTCCCGACGGACAGGTCAATCCCCGCCGTGATGATCACGAGGGTCATGCCGACGGCGAGCGTCCCGTTGATGGAGACCTGCTCGAGAACCTGGCGCTGGTTGCCAATGCGGAGGAAAACATTCTCGCCATCGGGCTTGTCGGGCACGTTGAGGAGCACGCCCGCGAGGAACAGGACGCCCAGGCCCGCAAACAAGGTGAACTGGCGAAGAAAACCGCTGAGTCTGTTGGATTTCGCTTTCATGGAGCGGTGGATCCTACACGCAATGAAGGGATGATGCACGCCGCGCCGCAGTGGGTTGGCAATCGAGCGCCATTGGCCGATGGCGTGTAGCACCCTACAATGCCGACTTTGTGACTCTCTGAGGGGGGAGGTGGTTCAAGGCTGAGGCCCAATGGCAAACAACGACATACAGACGATTCTGGCTACCGATTGCGGCTCGACAACGACCAAAGCCATCCTGATCGAGAAGAAAGACGGCGAGTACCGGCTGATCTGCCGCGGTGAGGCCCCCACGACGGTGGAATCGCCCGCCGAGGATGTCACGCGCGGGGTCATCAACGCCGTCGGAGAAATCGAAGATCTGACAGGTCGGAAGCTGATCAAGGACGACTCGATCTGGACGCCGCGGGAAGGCGAAAACGGATGCGACGCCTACGTGGGCACAAGCAGCGCCGGCGGCGGGCTACAGATGATGGTGGCCGGCGTCGTGAAAACGATGACGGCCGAGAGCGCTCAGCGGGCCGCCTTGGGCGCCGGGGCGATCGTCATGGACGCGCTGGCCACCAACGACGGACGCATGAGTCACGAACGGATTGAGCGAATCCGCTCGATGCGGCCGGACATGATTCTCGTTTCGGGGGGAACGGACGGCGGAACGGTCAAGCACGTCGTGGAAATGGGCGAGATCATCGCGGCGGCCGATCCGAAGCCGCGCTTTGGGGTGGGTTTCAAGCTACCGGTGATCTTCGCGGGGAACAACAAGGCCCGCGATGAGATCGATCGCATCCTGGCCGAGCGGGCCGCGTTGTACATCACGGACAACATCCGCCCGACGCTGGAATCGGAGAATCTCAAGCCGGCCAGGGACAAGATCCACGATCTCTTCCTTGAACACGTCATGGCCCAGGCCCCCGGATACAACAAGCTGATGACATGGACGACGGTGCCGCTGATGCCGACCCCGGGCGCGGTCGGCCTGATCATGCAGTTAATTGCAGAGCGGGAGAGCATCCAGGTGGTCGGCGTGGATATCGGGGGCGCGACGACGGACGTCTTCAGCGTCTTCCGGGCCGATCAGGAGGACCCGCACGGCGAGCAAGTGTTCAATCGGACGGTCAGCGCGAATCTGGGGATGAGTTACAGCATCTTCAACGTGGTCGCGGAGGCAGGCTTCGAAAACGTCGTCCGCTGGGTACCGCTCGCGCTCGAACAGCGAGACATCCGGAACCGAATCCGCAACAAGATGATCCGCCCGACGACGATCCCGCAGACGCTCGACGAGTTGATGATCGAGCAGGCCATCTGTCGCGAAGCGCTTCGGCTGGCGTTCGTGCAGCACAAGAGCATGGCCGTGGGGCTAAAGGGGGTGCAACAGCAGCGGACCATCGCAGACGCGTTCGCGCAGGAGCTGACGGGGCAGACGCTGGTCGACATGATGCACCTCGACATGATCGTCGGATCGGGAGGTGTGCTGTCGCACAGCCCGCGGCGACATCAGAGTGCGCTCATGATGCTGGACGGGTTTCAGCCGGAGGGCTTCACCGAGTTGGCGGTCGATTCGATCTTCATGATGCCGCAATTGGGCGTTCTGAGCACCGTGCACGAAGATGCAGCCCTGCAGGTGTTCAACAAGGACTGCCTGATCCGGCTGGGGTCGTGCGTGGCGCCACGCGGTGGCGGGCGGAAGGCTCGCGAGGGTCAACCTTGCATGTCGGTCGTCGTCGAGGCCGAGAGCCAAAAGAGCGAGCATGAGATCAAGCTTGGGGAGTTGAAACTGGTGCCACTGGGGGCGGAGGAGCGTGCGCGAGTCACAGTGACACCGGCCAAGGCCTATGATATTGGCGCTGGGCCGGGCCAGAGCCTGTCGCAGGGAATCCGCGGGGGGCTCGTGGGGCTGATTCTGGATGGCCGGGGGCGGCCGCTGGACCTTCCGACGGAGCAACAAGCGCGGGTGCGGAAGCTCACTCAGTGGAATAAAGCACTCGACGTTTATCCGGACGTTTAGACGAAGCCGATAGCAAAAGATGGCGGAAAGCACATACACGGAGGGTGGTTTTCTGCTATAATGAAACGGTTAAGTACCGCTGAGTGTAGTATCCGCCATGATCGAAAAACAGGACCCAGCAATGTTCGAAGCCACAACCACGGACACGTTGATCACCCCCACCGACGGGATGGTGATCCGGTCCGATGTGCAGTTCAAACCCGGCATCTACGTTCTGCCGCACGGCATCCAGATCGACGCTGATGGCGTCACGATCGATGGCAACGGCGCAACCTTGGTGGGCAGCGACCGTCAGGGCGCCGCGATCAGCGTCGATGGGCGCGCGCACGTCGCCATCCGCAACGTGCGAATCCGTGACTACTACCACGGAATTACAGTCCGCAACGCCAAAGACATCATCATCGAGGCGAACCACATCACCTCGACGGATGAGGTCGAGGCGAATACAGCGTTCCTCGACATCTGGCGACCCGTGGAAACCGCGTACGGCGCCGCCATCCTGCTGGACCACGTCGAAGGCGCGACGGTCAACGACAACGACATCCAGCACCAGATGAACGGGCTTCTGACCTATCACTGCACGAAGCTAAACGTGCGCCGGAACGTGGCGAGCTATAACAGTGGCTTCGGAATCCACCTGTACGGCACGTGCGACAGCGTGTTTGAACAGAACTGGGCCGATTACTGCAATCGCTACGAGCCGCGGGACGCCGGCGAACCGGTCGTGGGTGTCGGAGCCACAGGGCACATGGGTGCGGACACAACCGGGTTCCTCCTGGTGTACGGCTCATGCCGGAATGTCTTTCGGCGCAATTGCGCTCGCCTCGGCGGTGACGGTTTCTTCGTGGCGGGGATGACGCCCGAACTCGAGCCTGTCCCCTGCAACGACAACCTGTTCGAGGAGAACGACGTCTCGCTGAGCCCCAACATCGGGTTTGAGGCCACGTTCTGCACGGGCAATATCTTCCGCAACAACTGGGCCGACCGGTGCAACTTCGGCTTCTGGCTCGGCTACTCCTCCCGCAACGTCCTCGAAGGAAACCGGATGCTCTACAATCGGCAGGCCGGGATCGCCGCGGAACATGGCGTCGGGATGGAGGTGCGGAACAACGATTTCCAGAGCAACGGCACAGGCATCCTGCTGTGGACGAAGCATGTCGACGCCTTGCTCAAGGTGATGCCGGAGCACCAAACGGTTCGCGACTGGCTCATCGAGAAGAACAAGTTCTACCGCAACGAAACGGGGATCGGGATTCTCGCCGACAAGGACCATGGCATCCGCCCCGCCGCCGAAGAGGACTCCGGGAAGGCAGCGTTGCGTCCCTGCGATGTTGTCATCCGGGAGAATGACATCCAGGACAACCGGATCGGGATTCACCTCTTCTGCGCCGACCGCACGGTGATCGAGAAGAACAAGATCAACAGGAATGTGGAAGCCGACGTTCGTCGAGAAGACGATCGGGAAACGGTACTCGGACACAACCTCGGGATGCGCGGCGCGTACCTGTAGCGTTGAGCGTCCGCGCGGCAACTGAAACCTAGGGGGGGTAGATCGACTTTCCGAGAGGCGACGCCTTGGCGTCCGCGGGGCCCGTGCAATGAAGCGGCACGGGCCCCCTTTCTATACACCAAGCCATCGCACCAGGAACAGGAACATCGCCGTCGCAAGCAGCCCCACGCCGGTAAGTCGCGTCCAGGCCTGCGAGTAGCGCGTGTTTGCCGGTCGAGCATCCGGTATCGCCGGAAGCGGGATCTCCTCTTCGCCAAACTGCACTTGGGCAATCAGAAGCTGCGCCTGAAACTCGTTGAGTCCGAGCTCGCAGGCACGCTCGAGGATGAATTGCCGGCGAGAGTATCGTAGAAGCCCGTTCTCCAGTGAGGCAGCGATCAACTTCCGGAGTGCGACGGCCGGGCTCTCGACGCCCGCCCGGAGCGAATGCAGGTACTCGGCCTGCCGCTTCGTGCTTCCGAGGGTGGCGTAGGCCAGATGCAACTCGTCCAGTCGACGACGGGAATCCACGTGGGTCGCCGGGTCGCCGAGCTCCTGCACGACGCGGTCACGTTGGGCGCGAAAATGGCGCGCGATCTGCCTCGGCGAGCATCGGCCGGGACCGAGTCCAAGAACGGCGAAATAATCTTGGGCCATCTTTCCAGCCTCCTACTAAACCATATGCCGGAACTGGCCGAAGACAATAGATTGCCGGCACCTCGTGAGCGGTACCGGTTCTGTGGGGGCGTGCGCGGGGGTGTGAGGTGGGGCACTCCTGGCACAGGGAATCCGACTGTCCGAAAACAACCCCCCTGCTCCGCTCAGGCAAGACCCCGGTTACCCGGCCGGCGATCGACGCACGCACCGGTCGCGTGACGTGACGGCGACGGCGCTCAGATCACGGTCGGTCGTGGAGCCGGCGGGTACGATAATCGCTTTGGGGTCAGGCGGTGGGCAACAGATCGGCTGGCGCCTCTTCCTCATCATCACGCGCATCGTTTGCGCCCGACTTGTCCGCGGGCTGCTCCTCCTCGGGCTCCGCGGGCGGCCCAACAGTCACGCCTGGATACGGGTTCTCGTATTCGAGCCCATAGTCGGGCGGCGGCACCATGAGGAAGTTGATCCAATCGATAACGTCGGCATACCGCGGATCGTCTGTGCTGCGGATGATCGGCTTGAAGCTCGGCCCGCTCGTCACGGGCGGATGGGCCCAATCATTCCACTCCTGCTGCATCAGGTAGCTCACCAAGACACTCGTCTCCGGGTTCATCCGGTCGATCAACGGTCCGTGGCGAGTCTGCATCTGGCTGAGAAGAACGAAGCTGGTGTAGAGGTACGATTCGCTTTTCGTGGATCCGACGGGGAACCGAAACACACGCGCCGCCTTCCCGGAGTGACACCCCGAACGCGCGCAGCTCTGCCTGATGAGCGGCAGGACCTTGCGCTGGTAGCGTGTGAACGCCTCCGGATCGCTGAGAAGCTCGATCCGATCGAGGTACTTCAGGCCCGTTTCACGCAGGATTAATTGGAGCTTCTCGTACGGCTGACCGCGTTTGAGGATCCCTTCCCACTCCGGCCGGTAGTCGGGTCGCCGGCGCAGCGCATCCAGAACATCGGTGGGCAGGTCCTTCTGGCGCGGCTTGCGCTTGAACCGCACGCGCACCACCTCCGCCGGCCCGTCCAGCGTGAGCTCAAGCAGCCGGAGACGCTGAATGTCGGTCTTCGAGATCGGGGCTGCCGGGGAAAGCTCGCGATCGTCGGGCTCGGCGACGGTCTCACCCGGTTCGGCAGGCTGCGTCGCGGGTTGCGTCGACGGCGCCGATGTCGACGAGGACGACGTCTGAGCGGGCGAGGTCGTCGGCTGCGTCGACGCCGGCTCCAGCGGAACGATGCGGGCGACATCGGCCAGGGAGAAACGCACCTCCCCAGCCAGGTTCTTCACGATGACGGCGTCGGCGGTCGTGCTGACGTCTCCGCGGAATTTCAGCCCGTTTTTGAGGTAGACGTCGGCCAGATCCCCGATCGTAGCCGGGACGATGGCGACCATGACGAGGCACGCGATCGCGAACCGAGTTGCCCTGCCGTTGAGTCCATTCATCGGCTTCTCCAACCGTCCCGACAGTGCTGCGCTAGTTATTCTCAGACCTTGCGGTGCTGCGTTCGGGCTACCTCGCTGCTGTCGGGCAAGGTCTCAATCCGATAATCGCCGAAAACGGCCGGCGACTCCTGCTGCAACAGTCGGAGTATTTTGATCGCGACCTTACGAATCTCGACCTCGGCGAATTCGTTCGCGCGGGCCTCGATGAAGTGCCGCAGGGCCCGACCGTTCGCGGAGACGAAGATTTTGGTCTCGGTGGCGTTGGGTAGAACGCTCCGGGCAGCCTGCCGGGCGAGCTTCCGCCGCTGCGTGGGGTCGGGCTCTGACGCGAACTTGCGCTGCAGCCCCTCGACCAGCCGGCAATAGGCCTGGTGCGACTGCTCGATCGATTCCAGCCAGATCTGGTGCAGTTCCGCGTCGTCGGCGATGCAGTCGGGCTCGATGAAATCGGCCGCCGATTCATCGACGTAGCGCTGCGACAACTGCGAGTACGCAAAGCCAGCCCGGTGCCGAACCAACTCGTGCGTAAACGTCCGCGAGACGCCGGTGATGATGAAGTTCCACACCGCGTGCTCGAGGACCGACCCATGGGCGGAATCGATGATATGCGCGAGGTACTCGGCGTTCGTCTTGCGGCCCTTTCCGAACGACATGTAGCAAACCCGACCCGCCGCTTCGCAGAGGACGTCCGCGCCCCCATCGCTGTCGGTTGTCCAGGTCATTTCGTGCGCCCCGAGGAACTCCTGCAGGGCGGCATCGTCGACACTCTGTCGTCCGATGAGGTAAACGTGGGGTTCTCGTACGATATTCACGATAGCACCTCCGTGTCGGCAGCATTGTAGCGGCCGCGGTGGCCGCGGGCACCTCCCTCCGAGCCGGCACGGGCGATTGCGGGCCACCGAGAGGACGCCTTTCCGTCAAACGACCGTTCGCCCGCCGCGGATCCCGCGTATACGCTACCGGCATGAATCCGTCGCTGCGTACAGGATCATCCAACGGGGACCGCCAACTGGAAACGAGCCGAGACAGGCGAGTGGGGCTGCCGTTGCACGGACTCACGCTCGGCGCCGTGCTCCTCGCGGGGTTCGCGGCACGAGCCGAGCAGCCGCTACGGTATCGGCTGGAGCCGGGTGACCGGCTTGTGTACGAGCGGCGCACGGTGTTTTCGCGCGGTGACAGCAACCGGCCACCGGAGCAGCGGACTCAGCAGGTGCAGATCTGGTGCCTGGCGCAGGAGGGGGACGCGTGGCTCGTGCTGGCTGACATCATGGAGGCCGCCGAGGGACGCACATCACCCGCGCGCGGAGCCGTCCTTCGACTCAACGTCGACGGCCGGCGGCGGCCAGCGGAAGAGGGTCTATCGCGGCTGGCCGAGCTTGACCCGGCGCTGGACGTGCTGCCTATGCTGCCACTGGCGGGGCACAATGCGGCGGACTGGTTGTCGCCGCCGGACACGTTCGGCCGGCGGTGGCGTTGCCGGCGAGCTGGGGTGGATGCGAATCGTGGCGGCCATTCGCGGGTGGACTTCAACGTCGAGGATCCGACGGGCGTCTTGGAGATGCGTGGGGACCTGCGTCGCGGGACAATCTGGTTTGACCCGGCCGCGGGGCATGTAAGCCGGCTGGAATCGGAGACCCTCGATTCGGGTGGAAGAGCACGGACGCGGACCACGGTCGTATTGCGGCGTACAATCCAGCACACGCCGCGCTGGGCCATGCGCCGAGCGGCTGAGGCGGAGCGCTACGTGCGTGCGCTCCGGCACGAAGAGCGGCTGCTGCACGAGGTTGTGACGCGGCCGGCGGAAGCATCACGCACGCTGGAGCAGTTGGACCGGCTTTGGTCGGCGCTTCAATCGGATGTGGAACAGCAGACGGCGTCGCCCTTTCGCCGCCTGGCAGAAGGGCATCGGGAAACACTGCGTGCGGAGAAGAAACGCTGGCGGACCCGGGCAACACTCGCCGAGCAATGGGTCGGGAAAGCGGCTCGACCGTGGTCACTGCAAGACGCGGCCGATCAGACGCTGACGAGCGAGGCGGTGCGCCAAGGCGTCGTCATCGAGTGCTTCTGGTCGGTCGACTCCACCGCAGGTCTGCGCGCGATGGAATCATGGCGGCGTCTGGTAGCGGCGTGCCGAGGAAGCGGCGTGCCGCTCATCTGCTACAACATGGACGCCGATATCCGGCGGGCACGTGTGGGGATCGAACGGTGTGGGCGCGGGCTGCGCCACGTGCTCGGCGGGCCGCTGCAGGCCGTGGAGCGGGTACCGGAGTTTCCGGTCGTGCGGGTGCTGGACCAAACAGGGGTCGTGCGGGAGATGTGGGTTGGCTGGCAACGCGAGTACACCGGCGCGTGCGAGCTGGCCAGCAAGCTGAGCCGCGAAGGGAAGAACTGAGGCCATCGGGGCGGGTCGCGGTTGGCTAGGCGTCGCTGCCAGGACTGCCCGATGCGTATCCCGTTGCGACGGGTCCGCATCTGGACTACGGTGGTTGAATCGCGGTCGGTTTACGGAGGGACCGCGCACGCGGACAAGGAGATGCGTATCGTGGCGAGACTCGGGCAAGGACGTATGCACGTGGCCGGGCTGATGGCTTTGGTCAGCCTCGTTGTGGCCACCGGCGGATGCAACCACCGCAACCTGGGGATCGAGCCCTGCCGCGGAAAGGTGAAGGGGCTCCTGACGGCCGAAGCCGAGGCCCAGGCGGAGCTCGTGCAACGTGACCCGGTTGCGTACATGGAGTACGTAGCGGATGAGTGCCAGGCGTTGGAGCAATACACGCTGACCTTCACGCGCCACGAGCGTCGCGGGCTGTTTCAGAAGCTCTATGGGCCGGAGCACATTCACTGCTGGTTTCGGCGCGAACCATTCAGCGTGCGGATGAAGTGGCTGGACGAAGACGTGAAATACGGGGAGAGCGTGTACGTCGAGGGCCAGCGCGACAGCAAAGTGCGATTCGTGACGCGCTGGTGGTCACCGCCGTTGCGACCGCCGCCAAGCGTGAACGAGGTGGATGTGCAGACGCCAGTGTTCTGGGGCGAGGCGAAGCGCCCGATGACGGACTTCGGCGTCGAGCGGTTGATGCAGCGAACGCTGAAGTCGGTGCGGGACGCGGGCAGCCTCGTTTCGGTGACGTACGAGGGATTGGTGCAGCTTCCGGATGGGGGACCGACGGTGCACGCCATCCATGTCGAGTACGAGGAAGGTCTGCGCGCGACGCCCTTCCAGGAATTGTACATCGATGTGGCGACGGATCTTCCAGCCGGGACGGTTTTGAAGCTTCCATCAGGAAAGATCGACGCGGCGTACTTCTACGCGGACATTGACGCGAACGTTGAACTGACGGATGGGGACTTCGTGCTCGAGGCGGAGCGTGACGGGACATAGGCCATTTCAGCAGCCGGACAATGAACTCTGTGCATCCCGAGGATGAAAGACACCTTCGCCGCGCCCTGCAACTCGCGGCGCGGGCGGAAGGCAGGGTGGAACCGAACCCAATGGTGGGGTGTGTGGTGGCGCGTGGGCGAAAGGTCCTGGGGGAAGGTTTCCACGGCCGGTTCGGGGGGCCGCACGCGGAGATTGTGGCCCTTCGTCGGTGTAAGGGATCGGCGCGCGGCGCGACCGTCTACGTGACGCTGGAGCCATGCTGCCACCATGGCAAAACGCCACCGTGCACGGAAGCCCTGTTGGCGGCAGGCATCGCACGAGTCGTAGCGCCGATGGCTGATCCGCATCCGCAGGTTCGCGGCCGCGGGTTCACGGCGTTGCGAAAGGCCGGCGTGCAAGTCGACGTCGGGTTGCTCGCCGACCAGGCCGTGGCGCTCACCGCGCCGTTCACCAAGCTGACGCGCGAGGGCCGGCCGTGGGTCATCCTGAAATGGGCCCAAAGCATGGACGGCAAGATCGCGACCCGCAGCGGCGACTCGAAGTGGATCAGCGACGAGACGTGCCGCGGCCACGCGCACCGAACACGAGGGCGGATCGACGCCATCATCGCGGGGGTGGGCACCGTTCTGCGGGACGATCCGCTGCTGACGTGCCGCACGGGGCGTCCGAGGCGAATCGCGACGCGCATCGTGCTTGACAGCCGACTGCGAACACCGTCGACAGCGCAGCTTGTGCGTACGGCTCGCCAAACGCCGACATGGATCTTCTGCTCGCGTGAGGCCTCCGCGCGACGCGTGCATGCCCTGGAGAAAACCGGGTGTGTCGTGCACCGGGTTGGACGGCCACGATACGGCCTGTCGCTGCCGCGTGTCCTGGATGTGCTCGGCACGCACGCGATGACGAATGTCCTGGTGGAAGGCGGCGGCGCCGTGCTCGGGAGTTTCTTCGACCAGAAGCTCGCGGACGAATGCCATGTGTACATCGCGCCACGGCTGCTCGGGGGCAGGCAGGCCCCAGGTCCCCTGCACGGACGGGGCGTAGAGCGCGTCGCGGAGGGAGTGCGTCTGCCGGACGATGCGCGGCTGCGGCGGCTGGGAAACGGGTACTTTCTCGGCGTGCGGATGGGGCAGCGCTGACGCATCACCGTGCGGTTGCGCACCCGTGGGAGGGGTCACCTTCAAGTGGATGGACGCGCTGACACGCCGGGCCAGGAGCGCGACTGCGCTCCCGCCCGGCGACCCATGCCAAAGCGCCACTCGTACGCCGTCGGGCTGTTAACGACGGCGGCGCAGCGCGACGAGAAAACCGAGGGTCAACAACGCCATAGCCGTCGGCTCGGGGATAATCGCGCAGACATAGCCGACATCACCGTGCGGCAAGACGGCGATGTTGCCGTCGTAGTAATCGTTGTACCAGCCAAAGTAGGTGTCGGGGGCAACCACCTGCACCAGGCTTGCATCGTTGTACGTGTTGACGTTTCCGGGCGCGACCCAATCATTGTCCCGATCGGAATCGGTGCAATCGAAGGTCATGTTGGCCAGGATCTGCTGCATCGTGAGGCAGTGGCCCATGTCCTCATGATATGGTGGCGTGCCGGGGAACAACGGCCACATGGTGATGCCGACCTCCCAACCGGTCGCGAGGTAGTTCTGGGAGCCGGTGCGTGGATCCCAGTTCTTCCACCCATAGACGCCATTGGGGAACAGCCACTGCGGCGGGCCGGCGAAACCGGACCAAGTGTGGACGTTCATCATGAGGCCGGAGCCTGGGTTCACATTCATCCAGTCAGTGATGGCGTAGTCGGGGAAGCCGGCGTCATCCCAGGTGAGCATCCCACCGGCAGTCGGGACGCCGTTGAGCGCGTAGTTGTTATAGAGGTTGACGGCTCCACCGGCGGGCAACGCCCCGACCTGCTCAAGCATGTTGCAGGCGGTGGCAAGCCAGCAGGAATAGTCCGCGCGGGAAGCAGGATTGATCCAGCCGGCCTGGATGTTGTCCGCGAATGGTTCGCCCGGGTCGTGCGCGCCGCTGAAGTCCAGATCATCGAAGAAGTTTGTCCCCCAACCGCCGGCGCCACCGTGCAGCTTGTCGACATCGACCGGTCCCGCCGGAGCGGCGATGGTCAGCGCGAGCAGCAACGGAACGGCCGTGGTCATCGCGAGAATCCTGGCCCGTGACATGGGTACTCCTCCTGCCCCCCTGTCAGAACAGACACTCTCCGTCGACGTGCAAATGCTTGCGGGGGGTTGCGGTGTTGTCCAACGGCGGGCAACCGCGTCTGGATGTGCGGCCCGGGTGAACTGGCCAGAGGAAGTGGAAGCGCACCTCACATTGACGGCCGTGTTCCCGGCTCGTAGCGACACTGCTCAGGAACGCGTTTCGACCCCGATCCAGACCCTCCTACCCCAACCTCCTTTAGGGTTATTTATACATGAAATACTCTGTTTTTGTCAAGCATTCGTTGCATTCGTGAAACGCGAAGCGATTGCTCGCGCGTTATCGGACAGGGATAAGCCGGCGTACGGCGCGCGAACCACACGAACCGCTTGGTTCAAAGCCCCCCCTACCAGCGGAAACTCACCGGGCAAGCGATTGGAGCTCGGCCCGCACCTGTGCGATCACGTGCTGGATGGCGTCGTCGGGCGGCATGATCTGCCGGCTGTCATCGCCGCGCTTCGTGACTTCAACGCCGCCGGCCTGGAGGCTCTTCTTCCCGACGACGATGCGAAGCGGGATACCGATCAGGTCGGCGTCCTTGAACTTGAAGCCGGCGCGCTCGTTTCGATCGTCGAGGAGGACGTCAATGCCGGCGGCGGCGAGGTCATCATGGACGTGTGTGGCGATGTCTCGGGCCTGCTCGTCCTTGGGATCAAGCGTGATGACAAGGACCTCGAAAGGAGCGATGGACACGGGCCAGATGATGCCATTGTCGTCATGGTGGGCCTCGATGGCCGCGGCCATGATGCGGTTAATGCCAATGCCGTAGCAACCCATGATGACCGGCCGGGCTTTTCCGTTCTGGTCGAGATACGTGGCACCCATGGCATCGCTGTACTTGGTCCCGAGCTTGAAAACGTGGCCGATCTCGATGGCCTTGCGAAGCCGGAGCGGCTGGCCGCTGCCCGTTGGTGAAGGGTCGCCATCCACGGCACTTCGGATGTCGGCGACGATCACCTTCGGATGTTCGAGGGGGAAATCGCGCCCCGGGTTCACGCCCGTCACGTGGTAGTCGGTCTTGTTCGCACCGCTGGCGGCATTCCGCATGACCGCAACATCACGATCGACTATGAGCGTGTCCGCCCTGTCAACGAGACCTTGCGGCCCCGCAAACCCGACGTTGGCGCCGGTGATCTCCTCGATGATCCCAGGATCGGCCAGCTCGAGCGTCGTACCGGCAGCCGCGGCCAGCTTGGCATCGTTGATCTCGTGATCGCCACGAACGAGCGCAACGACGCGAACGGTCTTCGGCGTGCGACCGGCAGCCTCGTTGGTCTGACCGGTGTAGATCAGGGTCTTGATCATGTCACGGGGCTGCGTCCCGAGAACGGCACACACGTCATCGACGCGGCCGGCGCCGGGTGTATGAACCTCGGCGAGATCGCCCAGCGGTGTGTCAGGTGCGGGTGGCGGCGGCGCCGTGGTGGCCCGCTCGAGGTTCGCAGCGTAGTCGCCGTTCTCACTGAGCGCGACGAGGTCTTCGCCGGCGTCGGTAAGAACCATGAACTCGTGCGAGACATCGCCACCCATGGCCCCACTCTCGGCCTCGACGGCGGTATACGGCAGGCCGGCGCGCTCGAAGATGCAGCAGTAGGCCGCGTACATCTTGTCGTACTCCTCGTCGAGCGACGGCTTGTCGGCGTGGAAGGAGTACGCATCTTTCATGAGAAACTCGCGTGTGCGAAGTACGCCGCTCTTGGGCCGGGCCTCGCCGCGGAACTTGAGCTGGATCTGGTAGAGGTTAACCGGTAACAGTTTGTAGCTGTTGAGGTAGGCGCGGGCGATTTCGGTGATGATTTCCTCATGCGTCGGGCCGAGGACGAGGCTCTGCGCCCAATCGCCGACGGAAGTGTCGAGCCGCAGGAGGATGTCTTTCATGGTGTCGACGCGACCGGTCTCCTCCCAGAGCGACGCGGGGGTCAGGCACGGCATGCGCAGCTCGATGGCACCCGCGCGGTTCATCTCCTCGCGGACAATCGCTTCCACCTTCATGAGGGAACGAAAGCCGAGCGGCAAGTAGCTGTAGACCCCCGCCGCCGATTGGCGGATCAGCCCGGCGCGGAGCATGAGAACATGGGAAGCGGCCGTGGCATCCTTGGGCGTCTCTTTGGTCGTCGGGATGAAGTAGTCTCGCCAGTGCATCGCGTCATTCTCCGTACCGGGATTAGAGGGAGCATTGTGACGTGGGGCGGATGGGCTTGCAAACGCGTCGGGAAGGGTCCCACGACCGCCCGCGTTGCACATCGGCCACAACCGCCTACAATGCCTCGATTCTCGCGTGTTCTGGTAAGTGAGGCCGGTAGCAGCCAACCAGAGTGAGGAGTGCTGTGCCCATAGAGAGAGGGATCATCGGCTTCGGCTCGATAGGAGCGTGGCACGCGGACGCGACCCGGAAGCAGGCGGGGTTTCGGCTGCCGAGCGTGTACGACATCACGCCGATCCAGCGGGCAGCGGCCGAACGCGCCGGCCGGACGCTGATGACGCTCCGGAATCGCCTGATGAAGGTAAACGACGGTTACGCCCCCGGGGTCGCGGCGCGCGACTGAGGACGACAAAGCGGATGGCTATGGAAACCGACACTCGCAGGATAGTCTTTGCATTCTTCGTGGCGATGGCCCTGCTGGTGGGTTATCAGGTCGTCGTCAACCGGTTACTGCCACCGCCGAAGGCGCAGCCGAGCGATCAGCCGGCGCCGGAGGCGACGCAGCCGGGCCCGGGCACACCAACGGTACCGGCCGCACCGGAGACAGTGCCGACGACCACGTCCACCACACCCACAACGGCTCCGCGCGCGACGTACGCACTCGTGGCGGCCCCCGAACAGCAGCCTGTCACGTTGGGTGGCCGTGACGGGGATGCGCTGCGCGTCGAGCTCAACCCGCTCGGAGCATCGGTCGAATCGATCGAGTTTACGGCCCGGGATGACAAGGGGCGGTACGTTCGCCGGATGACCACGGAGAGCGAAGACCCGTACAAGCTGTTGGCGCCGGTCGTGGACGGAGACTGGGAGCGCTACTCATTCGCGACGCACGCGTTGCGGATTGAAGAATTCCCGCACAAGGAACAGCAGCTCGGCAACTTGCCCTGGGAGGTTTCCGAGGAGTCGCCGGGCGAGAAGGTCGTTTTCAGCACGCGGCTGCGATCGGAGCAGACGGGGGAAGACATTCTGCGGCTGACGAAGACGTACACGTTGCGGCCGGGGAAGCCGATCTTCGAGGTGGATGTCGTGGTCGAGAATCTCGGCCCGACACCGCTGACGATGCAACTGGAACAGGACGGTCCAACCGGGATTCACAAGGAGCACCTGCAATACGACATGCGGCGTCTCCTGACGACGCAGCATACGGACAGCGGGATCGAGCTGAACAAGGGCTATCAGTGGTCCGCGTTGAAGGATGCGACTCTGAAGGGTGAGCCGATCCAGCTTCTCGCGGGCAGCAAGGGGCCGTTCGTGTGGACGGCGCTCGCGAACAAGTACTTCGCGGTGTACACGCGGCCGCTCCCGCTGAAGGGGGATTTTCAGGACTACATCGCTTCGGCGATCGGCCTGAGCGTCGCGCCAAACGCGCTGGACAACCAGGGCGACCTGCTCGCGCGGCTGAAGACACGGCCGATGGTGATCGCGGCGGGCAGCGCGCTGCATGTCCCCTTGGAGGTGCACGCGGGGCCGAAGGATGCCGGGCATCTGGCCAAGGCGGACCCGGCGTTCGTCGACACCACCAAGCTGTACTACCAAAGTGCCAAATCCGCCGATAGCCGCTGCGCCTGCTGCACATTCGACTGGCTGCGCGACCTGATGGGGTGGCTGCTCGAGCACATCCGGCTGGTCGTGCAGAACTATGGTGTGGCGATCATCATCCTCGTGGTGATCATCCGCGGGCTGCTGCACCCGCTGACGGTGTTTCAGCAGAAGTCCATGTTCCGGATGCAGGATGCGATGAGCCGAGTTCAGCCAAAGCTGGACGCGGTCAAGGAGCGCTACGCGAACGACAAGGTGAAGCAGAACCAGGAGATGATGAAGCTGTTCAGCGAGGAAGGGGTCAACCCGGCCTCGAACTTCGTCTCGTTTCTGCCCCTAATCCTCCAAATGCCGATCCTGGTAGCGCTGTGGACGGCACTGAACACGGACGTCAACTTGCGGCACGCGCCGTTCGACGGGTGGTGGATCGATGACCTGTCGGCCCCGGACGCGCTGATCGCGTTTGCCACGCCGCAAAACATACCGGTGCTGGAGTGGATACCGTTCATCGGGGCCAAGCTCTTCTGCGGATTCACCTCGGTCAACCTGCTGCCCATCCTGATGGGCGTGAGCATGTGGCTGCAGCAGAAGTACATGCCGAAGCCGCATATGAAGGCCAAGATGGAAGCGGCCCGCAAGCGGCATGAGCAGCAGAAGTCGAAATCCGGCATGTCACCACAGGATCAAATCCGGCAGCAGCAGATCATGGCCTACATGATGTCGATCCTGTTCCCGCTGATGTTCTACAGCATGCCATCGGGGCTGAACCTGTACTGGATGGCGACGAACGTCGTCGGCATTTTCGAGTCGCTGCTCATCCGGAAGCAGCTCGACGAGGAGCGGCAGCGGCGCGAGCGCGAAGGACCGCCGCCACCCGGCAAGAAACGCGGCCTCATGAGCAAGGTGTTCAAACGCATCGCCGACCAAGCCGAGGACCTGCAACGGAAGGCGGACGAGCTTGCAAAGACAGAGGGCGGCAAGAAAAAGAAGAAGCCCTAATGTCGTGGACGGGGTTTGACGCTACGGATCGCGAGGCGAACCGCCGACTGCGTGAACTGGCCGAGGAAGCGGCCCGGGCCGGCGGCGCGGTAGCGCAGGCGCGGTTTCGGACGATTTCGGGGGTACGGCTCAAGGCCGACCGGAGCGAAGTCAGCGCCGCCGACGAAGCCGCCCAGGCCGCTATCATACGGCATCTTCGAGCCGCCCGACCCGCTGACGCGATCATCGCCGAGGAAGCGCTGGATGGCGGCGACGAGGCCACCGCGGACCAGCCGCCACCACCACCGGCCAACGATGTGCTCTGCTGGGTGATCGATCCGATCGATGGAACGCGCAACTACGTGCGCGGCATGCCGGTCTACGCCAGCGTGGTGGCGGCGATGCACGGCGGGCTACCACGCGTGGGGGCGATCTACGTGCCGCAACGCGACGCGATGTACTCGGCCAGCGAAACCGAAGGGCTGTTCGTGAACGGCCGCCCGTGGGATCCGGCGGGCGAGCTAGCGCACCGGCCAGACGGCCTGAATCCGCAGCCCGTCGTCGCGATCCCCTCAAGCGCGCACGGCGTGTCCGCCACGTTGGCCCAGGAGTGGCTCGAACGATTCGTATGCCGGAATCTGGGCACGGTGGCGATGCACTTGGCGCTGGTAGCAACGGGCGGCCTGGATGCGATGCTGGCCGACAACCCTCGGCTGTGGGATATCGCCGCCGGCTCGCTCATGGTGATGAAAGCGGGTGGCTCGATCACGTCCCTGACGGGTGCGCCCATGTTTCCACTCGACGTGTCCACATACGCGGGCGAAGAGCTGCCGACCGTCGCATCACTCGGGGAAGCGCACGAGCGATTCCTGACGGCGTAGCCGGCGTTGCATCCGTTCCACGGCGATAGAAAAGACACCTCGACAAGCGAACTCGCCGAGGTGCTTCTTGGGGGAACAAGAACGCAATCGGTTAGCGGCGCCGGATCAGCGCAAGGCCACCGAGCGCGAGCAGAACCAACGACGTGGGCTCTGGCGTGACAAGCAAGTTGTCAAAATCACCGGACTCGCCGGCGTTCCAGTTGTCGCAGAGAAAGACGACCTGCTCGACCGACGTGCCGGCAAACACACCCGCCATACCACTGTAGGCCAACGTGCCGTCGAAGTAGTAATCGATAGTGTTGCCGATGGCGTCGATGTCGATGGTCAGGTTGTGGTAGACGCCCGGGGTGTAATCGTAGCCCGTGTCGTAGTAGGTCAGACCAGTGCCATCGTCATCGAGCACGACAACATCACCAGGCGTGCCGTCGAGATCGTAGTCATCCCAGAAGTACTTTACGCGCGCCGTCAGGAACGACTGCGAGGGGGCCTGCGGTACGATGTCATAGTCGGCACCACCCGTGGCTCCGATGCAGACGTCGACCGAAACGGTGTACTGGCCGGCCGGCTGAGGACCCCAATCGGGGCTGAACCCACCGACGTAGTTGCCCGCGCCGGCTGCGGGATCGTTGGAGATCCGCAGGTGCTGGGCGCCAGACGCCGGGTTCACCGTGTCGACGTGACCTTCCACCGTGCTGGCGCTGAAGGCCGACCAGCCGTTCTGTCCACCGATGAAGCCAGTCGCGAAGCCTTCGGTGGCCTCGAAGCCGGTGGCGTAAATGTTCGCGCTAGCCACCGAGGCCAGCGCCGCTACCACGGCTACAGCAATCAATCTCTTCATCAAAGAAACCTCCTTACTCCTACCTACTCCTGTTGCAGAAAAACCTGGGGACGAAGCGTATCGCCACCCGTGGGAGCATGCTGCGCATAGGGAACACTACACTGCACATCCAGCCGACATCACACGCGTATACCCGGGAAGCGCTTTAAACGAGCATACGAGTCCTTAGCCAAACGAGACGGGCAGTTCCGCGCAGACAGTTGCCCCCGAACCGTCCGGCCCGCGCGTGTGGGTCAAAGCGCACGAGCTACCTGTCAAAACGTGAGAGACAGGAACAGCAGGAGAGATTCCTCTTTCCCTGGACCCACTCCTCCAAACGCGATTATAGAACAGCAGCGATAAGCATGTCAATGTCTTTTATGTCCCCTTTGTTGCTCCGGAATGTCCGCTTGTTATAGGCCCTCGCGCGGAGTTGTCGAACACGCGGGCGCAGCTACTCGCCGATGATCTTGACCAGCGCACGCTTCCGCCGGCGACCGTCGAACTCCCCATAGAAAACCCGTTCCCACGGCCCGAAGTCGAGGCTACCATCCGTGATGGCGACAATCACCTCTCGTCCCATAACCTGACGTTTCAGATGCGCGTCGCCGTTGTCTTCACCCGTGCGATTGTGCTGGTAATGGTCAACGGGCTCGTGCGGGGCAAGCCCCTCCAGCCAACGCTCGTAATCCTGGTGCAATCCGGGCTCGTCATCGTTGATAAAAACGCTGGCCGTGATGTGCATCGCGTTCACCAGGCAGAGACCGTTGCGTACGCCGCTCTCGCGAACGGCCTCCTCGACCTGGGGCGTAATGTCGATGAAGGCCCGGCGCGTCTTGGTCTCGAACCAAAGCTCTCTGCGGTAGGACTGCATGGCTATGCCCTCGCCCCCCCGTCGGTGTCTGATGTCGACCGAGCGTAGACCAGACAACTGGCGACGGCCAAACCGTGTGGCTCACTCTGGTTTCGGCAGCGTTGTTTCCAGGTCCTTGAGCGCGTGAGCCACCTGGACGAGCGCCTCGTTGTCGGCGACGCTGGCAGCGGCGAATGACTCCACCAGTGGCGCCAGCGCAGGCGGCTGGCCGTCCCGGTTCTCATCCATCCATGGCTCGGCGACGTAGTTCCACGCCGGTGCATGCGGGTCAAGAAAGTCGCGAAACGCCGGAATGTGCCTCCCCTTCCGGCGGTAGTACGTGCGAATGCCCTTCCAGATCGCGAGGTTGGCGAGCCAGGAGCGTCCCTGGATCGGCCAGGCCTTCAACCGACGCAGGGCGGAGCGAGGCGTATAGAACTCGGCGAAGGCCGCCATCTGCGCGTGGCGAAGCTGCTTGGGCGTCATGCGCTTCGGCTCGTAGACAACCGAGGCACCGTTGTAGCGCTCCCAGTCGCGCGTGCGAAGACGTCCTTCACGCTCAAACTGCTCGAAAAACGGCGTTCCCGGGTAAGGTGTCAGGATCGGGTAGCAGCTCATCGCCAGATTCGTGCGTTGGGCAAAGCGGCAAGCGTCCATGCAGTCTTGCCACATGTCGGTGTCAAACCCGAAGATGAACGCCCCCCACAGGTTGATGTCGAAGCTGCGGATCTTCCGGATGCGTTGCTCGTACGTGTCGGAGCGGACGAACTTCTTCCCCGCCTCGACGAGCGTATCCTGCTTCGGGCTCTCCAAGCCGAGAATCAGCCCCTGGCAGCCGCTTTCGCGCATCGCCCGCAGCAGGCGATCGTTCTGGCTGATGAGAATATCGCACTGCGTCGCCCACGCGATCCCCAGCGGCTTCATCGCCTCGCACAGCTCGATCGCCCAGGACTGGTTCCCGCCGAAGTTGTCGTCCGCCAGTATGAAGCACCACGGCTTCTTCACCTCGCAGACGGCGCGCATCTCATCGACGATATCCGCGATGGCTCGCTGGCGAAACTTGCGGCCGAAGATGGCCGGCGTCGTGCAGAAGCTGCAGTTGTGCGGGCAGCCACGCGTGGTCTGAATCGGGTTGGCGACGAGGTAATCGGCGGGATCAATGATGTCCTTACGCGGGGTCGCGATCGGCGCGGTCTCGAACGCCTGCCAGTCGTATACCGGCCGCAAGCCACACCGCGGGTCTTCCCCGGACGCCGCGGCGGTATCGAAATCGGCGATGAGATGAGGAAGCGTCGACTCCGCATCGCCCTTGCAGACGACGTCGGCGTGTTGCAGGGCTTCATCGGGCAACGCACTGGGATGGATCCCGCCCAGCACCACGGGAACGCTGAGCACACGGTACCCGTCAGCAAGCTGGTAGGCTCGACAAGCCTGCGTCGTCATGGCGGAAATGGCCACGAGGTCGACGTCCGCGCGCGGCTCGTGCGGTGTATCGAGCGCACACTCATCCACAAGCTCCACGTCCCACGTGTCCGGCATGACGGCGGCACAGATCATCAGCCCCGTGGGCGCGAAGATCGCCTTGCGCGTGAAAGTCATGCTGCGGATCACCTGCGGCATCGTGATGTTGGACAGCGGTGAGTTGGGGTTGATCAGGCGTAGCCGCGGTCGGCGACGGTGTTGGGGAGAGACCATCATGCATACCTACGACGATCGACACAGGGTTCGGCGGTCGAGGCCGTATTGTGCTGGCGGTTCGGGGGGACGTCTACTCGGGGGGGGGCAGCCGGGTAGCCCAAGCGCCCTGAGTCGGGGGGCCCGGAGAGGTGGCCAGAGGAGGCAGGTCTGGGGGGCGTCACTAGAGGTGACAAGACCGTCCGGTAACGTGGTTTGCGGGCGTTTCGGGGGCCACGTATTAGGGTTTTGTAAGGTTTTTCACAGCCAGCGCGATGGAACGTGCGGTGCGTTAATACAGCATGGGGTGTATTTTTTCTTTCAACGCGCAACATGTTGTGCTTTATGCGCTTACGCGAAAAGAAAAATGATGCGGGATTACTTTTGACGACCCCCACATCTTGGGGTATATTCATCGTTGCCCCCTAGATATGGCCCTTTTGGGGTCTCCCCTGGCGGAGGCAAGTCAACCCGGCGTTGACGTACGTCGCAATGTCGCGCCGGTTTTTGTCTGAATCGTGTAGCACATCCGATGCGAACGGAGTTCAAGGATGCCCATGGTACGGAGCAACACTGACGGTCTCACGGATGAGCCGGTCCTGACGGAGAACGCCCGCAAGGTCCTGGCGGCACGCTACCTCAAGAAGGATGAGACGGGGGCGTGTCTGGAGAAGCCGGAAGACTTGTTTCGGCGGGTCTCGGGCACGATCGCCGATGTCGAGACTGAGTATGGCGCGACGCCGATTGAGCGTCAGCGCTGGGAGGGACGGTTCTACAAGCTTCTGGCGACGGGTGCGTTCATGCCGAATTCCCCGACGCTGATGAACGCCGGCCGCGAAATGGGGATGTTGTCGGCGTGTTTCGTCCTCCCCGTGCGCGACTCGGTGGTGGACATTTTCAACAGCATCAAGCACACGGCGCTGATCCAGAAAGCTGGCGGCGGGACGGGATTCGCGTTTGACGAGCTGCGCCCGACCGGGGATTTCATCCGCTCCAGCGGCGGAACGACGAGCGGGCCAATCAGCTTCTGGCGAGCGTTTAGTGAGGCGACGAGCGCGATCCAGCAGGGCGCGTTCCGCCGGGGCGCGAACATGGGGATGATGTACATTCATCACCCCGATATTCTCAAGTTCCTGCACGCCAAACAGGATCTGACACAGTTCACGAACTACAACATCTCGGTCAAGGTTACCGACGCCTGGATGGAGGAGTTCCTGGCTGACCCGGACTCGCCCCACGTCGTGCGGAACCCGCGCACGGGCCGAGCCTACGCGCTCCTCCGTGATATCGATGTCTGGCACTACGACGTTCGCGACCTGATCACGGTCGAATGCGTGGAACCTGTCCCGGAGTCGAGCCGGAAGACCTACTACGAGACGCCGCGGCTGACCGGTCCCCTGCCTGACGAGTTGGCCGGTAAGGTCTACACCAAGCAGGACATCTGGAACATCGTCGTCGAGAACGCCTGGCAGACGGGCGAACCGGGCGTGGTGTTCATCGATCGGATCAACCAGCACAATCCGACGCCGAAGCTCGGGCGGATGGAAGCGACGAATCCCTGTGGGGAGCAACCGCTTCTGCCATACGAGGCGTGCAACCTCGGGAGCATCAACCTCGGGCTGTACGTGCAGCGTGATGCCGCGGGCGAGCCGGTGGTCGACTGGGACGGGCTGCGCGAGGCCATCCATGTCGCGGCGCGGTTCCTGGACAACGTCATTGATGCCAACAACTACCCCTTGCCGGAGATCGAGCGGATTTGTCATGACAACCGCAAGATCGGCCTCGGCGTGATGGGGTTTGCCGACGCGCTGTACAAGCTCGGCGTGCCCTACAACAGCGAGGAAGGCGTGGCCTGGGGTCGCCGTTTCATGCAGTTCCTGAACGACGAGGCGCACCAGTACAGTGAAAGCCTCGCCCGGGAGCGTGGCTGCTTTGCGAACTGGCAGGGAAGCACCTGGCACGCCAACCACAAGCGCATGATGCGCAACGCCGCTACGACGACCGTGGCGCCGACCGGAACCATCAGCATCATCGCAAACTGCTCCGGCGGCATCGAGCCGTTGTTCTCGCTCGCGTTCATGCGCAACGTGCTGCGCGACCAGAAGCAACGGGGCAAGCCGCTAATCGAGATCAACGACGCGTTCCGGGAAGTGGCGATCGAGCGCGGGTTCTACTCGGACGAGCTCATGGAACGCATCGTCCGCGAGGGGACGCTGGCCGGCATCGAGGAGGTCCCCGATGACGTGAAGCGTGTTTTCGTATGCGCCCACGATATTACGCCCGAATGGCACATGCGCATGCAGGCTGCTTTCCAGGAGCACTGCGACGCCTCCATCAGCAAGACCATCAACTTCCCCCACAGCGCCACGAAGGATGATGTGACCGGCATCTACAACCTAGCGTACGAGTTGGGCTGCAAGGGTGTCACGGTCTACCGCGATGGCTGCCGGTCGCACCAGCCGATGGCGCTGAAGAAGGACAAGGCGAAGGAGCAGAAGGAAACAGTTCGCTCCGAAGAATGCGAAACGAAGCCGGCGAATGAAGCGTTGAGCGAGGCGGCGCATCAATCCGGCGCGGCGCGGAAGCCGTCGGAGACCCATGAGATGGAGTCTCCCGTCACGGCTGCCGCGCCCGCGCTGGGCATGAGTGAGCCGACCGAGCGTCCGCGCCGCATCGAACCGATGGACCTTCCGGAAATCGTCAGCGGCCTGCGCGTCCGGCAAATGACGCCCTTCGGCAACATGCACGTCAAGATCACGGTGGACCCGCGATCGAACCGCGAACTGGAAATCTTCGCGCAGTTGGGCAAGGGCGGCGACGTCGCCAACAGTGACCTGGAGGCGATCTGCCGAACGGCGTCGCTGTGGTTGCGCGCCGGTGGCGACCTGCGCCCGCTGATCAAGCAGTGGGAAGGTATCGGCTCTTCGCTCCAGATTCCGACACGGTCCGGGCGAATCATGTCGCTTCCGGATGGCTTGGCCTGCGCGGTCAAGAAGTACGTGCGAGCCAAGGAGCAATTCGGGCTGCAGCGGCTGTTGCTGGGTGAAATCGACCTCGCGGAGCTCGACAACCCGGACCGAGCTCCGCACCACCCGCAGACGAAGCCCGTCGACCGGCCAATCACCAGCGCCCCACTCAGCGACCGCGGAAACGGCGGAGCGAAGAAAGCGATCGCTTCAGCGGGCGTCGCTCCCACTCTGCAGCCTGTGCGCGAGGTAAGCGAGCGGTCACCCGGCAATGGTGGCGGAGCAAGCTCAACGCCGCGGGCATCGCACGGTACGAATGGCAACGGAAACGGCCATGGGAGAGGCAACGGGAACGGGCACGCGCTTCTCGGGAATTACGGCACCAGCACCATCAGCGTGGGAACGATGGACCACGAGGTGGAGGCCGCGCCGGCACCTGAGGTGCGTACGCAGACGGCGGTGCTGGAACGGCCCAAGGCGTCAGCGGATCCGGCGGCCGTCACGAAAAGAGTGGCGGGTGCCGACTTGTCGAGCGTCCTGGCGTCGGTGCGGCACACGCACGATGCCGCAGCGTACTACAAGATCCTGTGCCCCGAGTGCCACAACCCCCTGCTGCTCCAGGAGGGATGCCGAAAGTGCCCGTCCTGCGGTTGGGCCGCGTGCTGAACGGGTAGGCAGATGGTCACGTGCACGGTGGTGCACAGCGGCGCGGGTGACAAGCAGAAAGGCCTGCCCGCACAGTGGCTGCGGAGCAGGCCTCGTGCTTGTTTGATCGCCACTGGAAAGGTCGGCGGACCGATTAGGCAAACCCGACCAAGCCACCGAACAGTGCGGCGATCAACGCAAGGAACGCAGCCCAAAACATTGCTAGCTCCTCAATCAACCGGCATCGGCAGGCAGCTATAGGCTGCCACGTGCCGGCGTTGTTTCCGGGTGTCCCGGCGGTCCGCCGCCGACGTCGCGACGGACACTATGGATTCTATCGGCCACCGCCCCCCTGCGGGCTTTACGGGGATTGTCGTGCGCGTGCCCAAGAGCCGCGGACCTGAGGATCGCGACGCCGCGGCCGGTGCATGGACGACCGTTCGGCGCGTGTGTATATGAGGGTATGCCGTTGAACAACAGTAATGCGGCGATCCTGTCGGATCTGAATGAGCCGCAGAAGCAAGCCGTCACCCACCGGGACGGGGCGTTGCTCGTCGTGGCGGGCCCTGGAAGTGGAAAAACCCGCGTCATCACCCGCCGGGCAGCCTACCTGGTCCAGACGGGCGTGCCAGCCCGGAGCATTCTCGCGATCACCTTCACGAACAAGGCGGCGGAGGAGATGCGCCACCGCATCGAGGCTCTCGGCGTCAGCCGGGGGATGTGGGTGTACACGTTTCATGCCCTCGGTGTTCGCCTCCTGCGGGAATTCGGCTCGCTGGCGCATCTCCAGTCGGGGTTCTCGATCTATGACGAGGCGGACAGCCTGCGGGTCGTGAAGGAAGCGATGCAGATCGAGGGTGTAAGCGAGGCCGTGCTGAAGCCGGACGCGATCCGCACGCGCATCAGCCACGCGAAGAACCGCCTTCTGACACCCCAGGAGTGCACGGAGCAGGCCGACTGGTTCGAGCAAGCGACCGTTGCGCGCGTCTACGAAGCGTATGCGCAATTGCTGCACACGCGGAACGCCGTCGATTTCGATGATCTGCTGATGCGGGTGGCGGTTGTTCTTCGTGATCACGCGGATATCACGGAACGGCTGAACATTCGCTTTCGCTACGTGCTGATCGACGAGTATCAAGACACGAATCACGCGCAATACCTGATCGCCCACTTGCTGTCCAAGCATCACGGCAACATTTGCGCGACGGGAGATCCCGACCAGAGCATTTATGCCTGGCGCGGCGCGGACATTCGGAACATCCTCGAGTTCGAACGCGATTACCCGAACGCGGTCGTCGTGCGACTGGAGCAGAACTACCGCTCCACCGGGCAGATTCTCAGGGCCGCCTCGCAACTGATCCAGCGTAATCGACAACGCAAGAACAAGAAGCTCTGGACGGCGGCCGACGCCGGCGAGCCCGTGCGAATGTGGGAGTTCAGTGAGGGCTCCGACGAGGCGAAGCGGATCGCCGACACGATTGCGGAGTTGCGAGGGGACAGGCGGCGATACAGCGATTTCGCGATCTTCTACCGCGTGAACGCCGTGTCACGGGGGATGGAAGAAGCGCTGCGAAACCGGGGGATACCGTACAAGATCGCGCGCGGCGTGGAGTTCTACAACCGCAAGGAGATCCGCGACACTCTCGCGTATCTGCGGGTGTTGGCAAATCCGGCGGACGAAGTCGCCTTGCTGCGGATCATCAATACGCCGGCGCGCGGGATCGGCAAGACCACGGTCGACCGGCTCCGCACGCACGCGAACGAGACGCGTAAGTCGCTACTGGAAACGCTCCGGGCGGCGGAGACGGCTCCGGGTCTGCGCGGCGCGGCGGTGAAGCGCGCACACGCGTTCGGTGAGCTGCTGGGACAAATGCAGACCGTCCTGGACACGCCGATCTCAGAAGCCGTCAGCAGCGTGCTCTCGCTATCGGGACTGGAGGAAGCGTTACGCAAGGAACGTGACGTGGGTGGGGAAGACCGGCTCGCGAACGTCGAGGAATTGGTGACGGCCGCCATGCGCTACGAGCGCGAGAATGAGGAAGCGAGCATGGCGGAATTCCTGAATCACATCAGCTTGGTGAGTGATCAGGATGCGGTCGATGAGAACGCCGGCTGCGTGCTGCTGATGACGCTGCATGCGGCGAAGGGACTCGAATTCCCAATCGTGTTTCTGGTCGGGCTGGAGCAGGGATTGCTACCGCACGAGCGATCGCTGGGGCTCAGCGGCGACGTGGAAGAGGAGCGACGGCTGTGCTTCGTGGGCATCACCCGCGCCCGCGAGCGTCTGTACCTCTCCCGGGCACAGGAGCGGCTCATCCGGGGTCGGCCGATGCCGCGGCCGGCATCGCAGTTCATCCGGGAACTGGACACGGGGGATCTGATCTGGAAGAACTACCAGACCACGTCCACAAGAGGGTTCGCCGGATCTACGATCGACGGCTTCGTGCCGCTGGTGGAGGACCTCCCACCGGAAGAGGCGGCGAAGCTCACCCCGAAGCGGCGACTGCGGTCGGGGTCGCTACGGGCGACGGCTGGGGACGGCTCGGGCATCGGCGATGAGGACGCACTGTTCGCCGGAAGAGCCCGTTCGAGCGAGGCGGCGGCAGGGGGGAGTTCGAGCACCGGCGCCAACTGGAAGCCGGGAACGCTCATACAGCACGATCGCTACGGGGTGGGCCAGGTTCTGTGGGTACGTCCAGGCGGGGGACAGACACGGGCTGGGATTCGATTTGCGGGGCACGGTGAGAAGACGCTGATCCTGGAGTTGGCTCCGATACGGCGGCTGGAACGCGGCAAGCAATAAGGCGGAACCGGGGGGCGCGGGGGTGCTACCGTTGCCACGCGGGGAACGGGGCCGTACGCTGGGCAGGTGATGGCCGACCAAACCCAGCAAATCGCGAACCTCCAGCGGCTTCTGGCCATTACGCGCCAGATGGCGGCAACCACAGACCTGACGCAGTTGCTGCAGACGATCATCGAGGCCACCGTGGAGGTGCTCGCGTGCGAGCGGGCGACGATCTTCCTCTACGAGAAGAAGACGGACGAACTGTACAGCCTCGTCGCGACCGGCGCCGAGTCGATCCGCTTTCCGGCCGACCAGGGCATCGCGGGTGCGGCAGCGCGCGAGCGGCGCGTGGTTCACGTTCCAGACGCGTACGCCGATCCGCGCTTTAATCGCGAGATCGACAAGAAGACAGGGTTCCGCACACGGCAATTGCTGACGTTCCCGCTGGAGAATCTGGAGGGCGAACTGATGGGCGTTCTCCAGGCGTTGAACAAGCGAAGTGGCGCGTTCGCGCTGGAGGACGAGGAGATGGCGCGCATTCTGAGCGCGCAGGCCGGTGTGGCTCTGCACCGGTACGCCCTGCTGGAGGAATACGCCGAGAAGCAGCGGATGGCCCGCGACCTCGAGTTGGCGCGCAAGATTCAGACACAGTTGTTGCCGGACCGAAGTCCGAGTATCGAGGGGTACGAAATCGCGGGGTGGAATCGGTCGGCAGACGAGACAGGCGGGGATTGCTACGACTTCATCGAGCTCGCCGACAAGCGTCACGGCATCCTGCTTGCGGACGCCACGGGGCACGGGATCGGGGCGGCGCTCGTGATCGCACAATGCCGATCGCTGACGCGCGCGATGCTGTCGTTGACCGAGGATCTGTCGCGAGTCGCCCTGCACGTCAACCGCGTACTCAGCCATGATCTGATGGACGATCGGTTCGTTACGGCGTTTGTGGGGCTGCTCGATGCGCAGCGACACCGACTGGACTATTTCTCCGCCGGGCAAGGCCCATTGCTCTTCGTTTCGGGGGACCGCGTGGAGCGTCGTACGGCGAGCGGGATCCCCTTGGCCGTCGTGGATGATCTTGAGTGCGACTCAGAGCACTATGAGTTTGAACCGGGCGCCACCGCGATTCTGTTAACGGATGGGTTCTTCGAAACCGCGAACGTCACGGGCGACCTCTTCGGCGACGAGCGCGTTATCGAGATTGTCCGATCGAACGCGCAGATGCCGCTGGACACGCTTATTCAGACGTTGCACGACGCGGTGCAGCGCTACAGCGACGGCGCAAAGCAGGCGGACGACCTGACCGCGGTCCTGATCCGCCGAAAACGTGCATAGCGCCCGCGCACGGGGGAGAGAATTCGCGCTATGGCGTGGGGGCTGATGAGCTACAATGAAGATGTAGAGGTCTTCTTTCAAGAAGGATGGAAAGATGCACGTACGAATGGCGCTGGGCATCGCGGTCGGCACGGTGTTGGCGGTCGTGGCGAATGGGCAGACGGTCTACCCCTCCACGCCGGACTGGATCTCGTATGACACGCCGGTGAGCACAGGGGGAGCGCTCGTTGACCTGGATCGGGATGGCTGGCTGGACTTCGTCGTGTCGAACGGCAACGACATTGCGCAAGAGCACGTCGCCGTGTACTACAACCGCGGCAACGGGACGTACCCGCCGGTGCCCGACTGGGAATCGACGGACAGCGTGTACAACGGTCACCTGGACGTCGCGGATGTGAACGGGGATGGGTGGCCGGATGTGGCCGTCGCAACGCTGGGGTGTGGCGCGTCGGTCGGACCGATCGCGCGCGTCTACCTGAACAACAACGGGACGTTGTCGTCGCTACCGGATTGGTCGTCGAACGTCATTGGGAACGCCTTCGGCGTCGCGTTCGGAGACGTGAACAACGACGGGCGGCCGGATCTGGCGGTCGGAACGGGCTGGGCCTACAACCCGGTACGCGCCTACCACAACTTCGTCTACCTGAACACGGGGACGGCGCTGGAAGCGACCGCAAGCTGGATGTCGGACGACATGTACCACTACCAAGGGGTCGCGTGGGTCGATGTGGATGGTGACGGCTGGCTGGATCTGGCGGGCGCGGCGTCGCGCACGCGCAGCCGACTGTATCGCAATCTCGGCGGCGTGCTCGAACCCTCGCCGAGTTGGCAGGTTGGAGACGTCAGCTTTCAAGACGCAATCATGGTGACGACTGGCGACATCAACGGGGACGGCGTGCGCGACCTGCTGTTCGCCGACAACTACCAGATCGGCGGTAGCGGCGAGTTCCGCCTGCACGATGGCCGCGTGGGCCAGTTGCCGCAGAGCTGGGCATCATGGACGTACTACGACGGGTACTGCTCGGCCGTCGCCCTCGCCGATGTAAATGCGGACGGGCTGGTTGATCTGGCCACCGGGGCGTGGTGGGACAACACGCGGCTGTTCTTCAACGAGGGTACGGCGTTTCCCACGTCACCAAACTGGAACTCCGGCGTGACGAGCGTTGTCGAGAAGATCACGTTCGGGGACATCGACAAGAACGGCCTGCGGCCGGTGCAGGAGGTCTTCACGCCGAGTATCGCCGGGCAACGGTTGTTCTACCTCGCTCATCAACCGATCCAGGAAATTGAATCAGTGGTTGTGGATGAGCAGCCGCTGACGCCCATGGACTTCGTCTTCAGCCGGGAACAGGGCTGGCTCACGGTCGGGTCGGCTGTGGCCAGCGAGCTGGTGGTCGATTACACGGTGTCGAGCAAGTGGGACATGGCGGTTACAAACTGGGACATGGACCAGGGCAACTTCGTGTACTACAGCCAATTGATGGTGATGGGTGACGCGAATTGCGACGGCCGTGTGGACTTCGAGGACATCACCCCCTTCGTACGGCTTTTGTCGGGGACGTACGAGGAGATCTTCCCGGATTGCGACGGGCCAATCTCGTGCGATATGGACGGGAACGGCGCGATCGATTTCGACGACATCAACGGCTTCATCGCCGCGCTGGGCAGCTAGGCTGCAAAGAGAGAAACAAGCCGCGCCAACAGGGTGCACGGCTCGGATTCGCGAGCGGGGGCTTCCGATGCGCTGACGGGCGGATATCATATCCACGTCGACGGTGCCAAACGCGTCCGGCGTGACACGAGTGACAGCAATCCGTCGCCGAAAAGCAGGTCGTACGTTCGCTTGCGGTGGTTCGGGCCACCGTCCTCCAACTCGGCAGGTACAGACCATGGAGCTCGATGCGGTCTGGCTTTCGCGCGTGCAGTTCGCACTGACGATCGGTTTCCACTACCTGTTCCCCCCACTGTCGATCGGCCTGGGGCTGCTGATGGTCATCATGGAGGGGGTGTTTCTGTGGACGCGGGACCACCAGTACGAAGCGATGGCCAAGTTCTGGACCAAGGTCTTCGCGTTGATCTTCGCGATGGGCGTGGCCACGGGCATCGTGATGGAGTTCCAGTTCGGGACGAACTGGGCCACGTATTCGCGCTACGTGGGGGACATCTTCGGCTCGGCCCTGGCGGCAGAGGGGATCTTCGCGTTCTTCCTCGAATCCGGGTTCCTGGCGGTGCTGGTCTTCGGCTGGGACCGTGTGTCGCGCCGGATGCACTTCTTCTCGACGATCATGGTCTCGCTCGGGTCGATGTTCTCGGCGATCTGGATCATCGTGGCGAATTCGTGGCAGCAGACGCCAGCGGGCTACCACATCGTCGGAGAGGGACTGGCCCGGCGGGCGGAGATCCTGGACTTCTGGGCCGTCGTCTTCAACCCGTCGACGGTGGATCGGCTCGTGCACACGCTGATCGGAGCTTTCATCCTCGGCGGCTTCTTCGTGATGAGCGTCTCGGCCTATTACCTCCTCAAGGGGCGACACGAGCCATTCGCCAGGAAGAGCATGGGGATCGCCCTGCCCTTCGCAGCCGTGTTCAGCGTCTTGGCGCTCGCGTCGGGACACTCCAACGCACAGATGGTTGCAGAGCGGCAGCCATCCAAGCTGGCGGCCTTCGAAGCGAACTTCGAAACACGCGACGGCGGCGCCGACCTGTGGCTGTTCGGTCTCCCGGACACGGAGGAGAAGACGGTCAAGTACGGGCTGGCGATTCCCGGCATGCTGAGCTTCCTGGTGCACGGTGACTGGGACGAGCCGGTGATGGCGCTCGACGATCCGGGCATTGTTCCCGGCGGCTTGCCAGCCGGTGAGGAGGTGCAGGCGTACTGGCCGCCGGTCGGGGCCGCGTTCCAGACGTATCACCTGATGGTGGGGCTGGGGATGCTGTTCATTGTGCTGACGCTGTACGGGTGTTTCGCGTGGTGGCGTGGGACATTGTTCAGCAAACGCTGGTTCCTCCGCATCCTCACCGTCGCCGTCATCGGGCCGATGGCGGCCAACGAGCTTGGGTGGGCGGCCGCGGAGATCGGCCGGCAGCCGTGGATCGTGTGGGGAATGCTGAAGACGCAGGACGCCGGCTCGAAGGCGGTCTCGGCGGGACAGGTGCTGACGTCGATCATCATGTTTGCTCTGATCTACACGCTACTGCTGCTTGTGTGGCTGTGGGTGATGGATCGGAAAATCCGGACGGGGCCGGAAGATGCGGCGCAACTTGCGGCGGAGGCCGAACGGCGGGGATTCCTCACGGCGGCCGTGCTACGAGCAGACGCGGCGTCGAAGGCATCCATGACGGAAGCGCGGCGCGAGGCCGACGACAAGGGTGAGTAGGAGTCATAAGCGCCATGGATCTGAATCTCTTCTGGTTCGTGACGATGGGCGTGCTGCTGGCCGGGTACGCGATCCTGGATGGGTTCGACTTGGGTGTCGGCATTCTGCACCTGGGGGCTCGCGGGGATCGCGAGCGGCGGATCTTCATGAACTCCATCGGGCCATTGTGGGACGGCAACGAGGTCTGGCTGGTGACGTTCGGCGGTGCGCTGTTCGCGGCCTTCCCCCACGCGTACGCGACGGCCTTCTCCGGGTTCTACCTGGCGTTCATGCTGCTGCTCTTCGCGTTGATCTTCCGGGCCGTGTCGATGGAATTCCGCAGCAAGCGCGAATCGGATCGCTGGCGCAGCTTCTTCGACGCCTGCTTCTTCGGCGCGAGCACCATCGCGACACTGCTGTTCGGCGTGGCCGTCGGCAACTCCATCAAGGGGATTCCGATCGGCGAGGACATGGAGTTCGCGGGCTCGTTCTTCGACCTCCTGGGCCCCTACCCGCTCGTTGTGGGGCTCTTCGCCATCTCCGTGTTCGCCATGCACGGCGCCATCTATCTGTACCTGAAAACCGAAGGCGATCTCCAGGCGCGCATTCACGGGTGGATGTGGCGGGCCTTCTGGGCGTTCCTGGTGATGTATGTCGTCACGACGATCTACTCGATCGCGGCGATCCCCAATGCGACGCGTAACTTCGGCGACCACCCCTGGGTGTGGGGCGTCGTGGGGCTGAACGTGCTCGCGATCGCCAACATCCCCCGCGCCATTCGCCACAAACGACCCTTCTATGCGTTCGTGTCGTCGAGTTGCTCGATAGCGGCGTTCGTCTTTCTATTCGGCGTTGCGCTTTATCCGGACCTGATGGTGTCGAGTCTCGATGAGCGGTGGAATCTGAACATCTACAACGCGGCGTCCTCCGAGAAGACGCTGCGGATTATGCAGATCATCGCGTTCGCCGGGATGCCGTTTGTTCTGACGTACACGGCCATCATCTACTGGGTTTTTCGCGGCAAGGTGGAGCTCGGCAAGTTCAGCTACTAAGCGATGGTGCGGGACCCGGGGACGGAGTCGGTTCCGGCTGAGCGGGGCACATGCCTGACCTACGCGTTGTTTCACATTGAAACATATTCGGGAGAGCTCCCGAATAATGCGTCAGGTTGGCGTTAAGATGTGGCTAGGACCGATGAGGACAGTGGAATTCGGGCGGGCAAACCAATCGCCATTCCCTGTCGCGCTAAAAAGGAGGTTCAAATGACAAGCCGATCCACCCTCCCAACCATCGCGATGGGCCTCGCGGCCGTCTTGCTGCCACTGATGATCGCTGGCTGCCCCGGTGTTGGCGATCTCAACCTGGGCGAGCTGACCGGGGGGATCCTGGACAACACGATCGACACGCAGGAGCCGTCGGGAGACGCGGCCACCGGGGACGGGACGGAAACACCCACGGGTGGCGATGGAAACGCTGACGGCGCTTCCGAAACGCCGGCGGAGGGCGACGGTGGAACGCAGGAGCCGGAACCATCGCCCGACGACGGCACGGGCGAGGAGGGAGACGGCTCCGACGTGACACCCGGCGAGCAGCCGGATGCCACAGACGACTCGCCGGCAGACTCGGAGAACGAGCCGAACGCCCCCCCGGTCGAGCCAGATGGCGAGCCAGAGCCGGAGCCCGAACCGGATGCAGAGCCGGTGGAACCGCCGGCGGATGATGGCGAGCAGCTCGAGCTGTAGCTCTACGACGCCGGGTCGTTCTCGGTGCTCAAACCCGTGGGCTGGGAAATCGCGACCGCGGGTTCGTGCAGCACGCTCGCGTTTGTGATGCGTGACCCGGAGCAGCCACTGCGCCAGATCTTCTTCTTCGGCATGGTCGGGCCCATTTACACCTTGCAGGAGCAAAAGGACCTGGACAACTGGTACGTGGCGAACGGTGGTTACCCGCATACCTGGCTGGACGCGCCGGTCGTGAACCCGCTCAGCGTGGACAACTTCTTCGCCCACTGGCCGGAGATCGCCGCGATGCAGGCGGCGGCGGACTTCATGGCCGAATTCCCGCAGTTGGAGAACCTTGAGGTCATCGCGACGGCGCCGCAGGACCCCATGGTGGGAATCCCGGGCGCACAGACGGCGGTGGTGCGAGGCCTGTTCGTGGACGGTGGCGCGGTCGGCGAGGCGCAGCTCCTGGGCACCGTCGCCGAGTATGCGGCGTACACGGGCGCGCCGGGTGGCGGATTCGCCTACGGCGACATGGTGTGTGGTGTGACGGCGCCGAAGCGTGAGTTCGCGGCGCTGGAACCGCGGATGGTGGAAGCGCTCGATAGCTTCACGATCCCGCAGTCCTATGCCAATCAGTGCATGGCCGATTCAGAGGCAACCTGGGAGGCGATCGCAGCGGCGGGACAGACGTTGAGCGACGCATCCGACATGATTCATGAAGGGTGGCAGAACCGATCTCACAGCGAAGACATCATGGCCGAGAAACGTAGCGACGCCATCCTCGGAAACGACCGCGTGTACAATCCCGACACGAGCGAGGTCTACGAGGTCGGAGCCGACTGGTACCAACAGTATGATCTGAACCGCGGGACGTACGAGATGGGCAATCTGCAACCTCTTCCCGGCGAAGATTGGGACCTGTGGACGGCGGCTCCGCTCGACGGCACGGCGAACATCCACTAGTTATCGGCCTCGGTCCGGGCCATGCCAATCGAAGACGGCGTTCGACGATGATCCCGGTCGGTAACGATCGGGATCGTCGCGTGTATACAGAGGTTCCTTGGCGCGTTCGCCAAGATCCGGAGAAGATGTCCCGCGGTTAAGCCGACCACGGCCCCTTCCTGAACGACAGCGACGCTGCTAAACTACTGCCCCTCCGAAGGGCACGCGGGCACAACGCGCGGGTCGGCCCACGGGGAATTGACGTCGACACCGGGAGGTTGAACATAGATGGAGTTGGACAAGAAGCCGGGGAGGATTTACCGTCTTGTTGTCGACCTGCGCAACCGGCAGGTCGTGTTCGCCGCTCGTCCGTTCGGCCGATACAAGGACGCTGTGTCGAGCGTGGCGACGGCGATTCGGCGACACGCTCCGGATGGCGAAGCGCAAGAGGTGTTGCTGCAGGCCGGCGCACCGCTGGAGAACACGTCATCGCTATCGCAGCGAGATGCGCCGGGCACGCAGGTCGCTTCGTGCGTCGCGCGATGGACGACGCTGGAGCGCTGGGGGCGGGACGTCATCGAGCGAATCCTGGCGCAGAACGGCAACGGGCATGGTCGCGGCGGTGGGTTGCGTCCATCCACCAGCAAGCGGGCCGTTTCGAGGACGCCCGCGCGAACGCACCCGCCATCGAATGGCGACACGCAAGTGGGCACGCCGTTACGCGCTGCATGTCGTCGAGCGGCCAGAGCGCGCGAGGTGTCGCAGGCTGTTCGTAGCAACGTCGTTCGGCTCGTCGATGAACACGTCACGTCGGGCAACGGCGTTTCGCACAAGGTAGCGGAACTCCCCAAGCCACCTGCCAGGCAAGAGGCCCCCCCCCCTGCGATCGCTCAACCCGACCAGGCGGCGAAGCCGGAGAAGGCTCCACCCGAGTCACACCCGCGCACCGCGAACCACAAGACGCCACGTTACCGGGGCCATCTGTGGCACCTCGGACTATCGGCGATCGTGATCGCGGGGGCGTGGCTGGGGCTGATGTACCTGGTCAACGGTGGACATGTGCCGCGTCTCTTCCAGGCCACCGCGGCTCCGCGCACGAACGTGGCCGTCGAGCTGCCCTTCGACGCCCCCGAGCCCGCGGCGGAGGACCCCGCCGACGAGATGCGCGACGCGACATCCCAGACTGACGCCGAATCGGATCGCATCCCCCCGCGTGCGCGTTGACCCCAACCACCTGAATCTTCGCGCGCCGGTGGCTGGCCGCTGCCGACCGAGATAAGATCCTGCACCTCTGAACCAGCGATGGTCCTCGGATGTGAAGGAGCCGCAGCATGGTCGAAGATTCGATCCGGATCGGAATCGTGGGGTGCGGCGGGTTCGCGCGATTCGCGGTGGGTGAGTTCATCAAGATCCCCGGCGTAACGGTAACGGCCATGTGCGAGCCGGATGAGAACGCGGCCCGGGCCGGCGCGGCGGCGTTCGGCGTGCCCAACGTCGATGACGCGGAGGCGCTGGCACGACGCGCCGACGTCGACCTGGTCTACATCGGGACGCCGCCGGCATTGCATCATCCGCAGGCCCTGGCAGCGCTGCGCGCGGGGAAGCACGTGATCTGCGAGAAGCCGCTCGCGGTCAGCAACGAGCAGGCTGACGAGCTGGTCCAGGCGGCCCACGCGCAGGATCGGCTGCTCGTGGCGAACCTGATGCAGCGCTACAACCCGCTCTTCGCGGCCGTACAACGGCTCATCGCCTCGCAGCTCCTCGGCAGCGTGCTGCACGGATTCCTCGAAAACTACGCGAGCGACGAGAAGCTCTCGCGCGAGCACTGGTTCTGGGATGAGCAGATGAGCGGGGGGATCTTCATCGAGCATGGCGTGCACTTCTTCGACCTGTTCGAAGGATGGCTTGGCCCGGGTGATGTCGTGGCGGCGCAGCGCGGGCTGCGACCGGGCAGCGGCCTGGCCGACCAGGTGCAGTGCACCGTGGCGCACGCGAGCGGCGCGTTTGTGAACCACTATCACGGCTTCACACAGCCGGCTCGGTTGGATCGGCAGATGTTCCGTCTGCTGTTCGAGCGCGGCGACGTGACGCTGTACGAGTGGGTCCCAACGCGGATGGTCGTGCGAGCACTGGTCGATGAGGCGACCGTCAGCCGGCTGACGGCGTTGCTGCCAGGCGTTACGGTCGAAACACTCGCGAAGTACGAGGGCGACGACCGGAATGTCCTGGGCTACCACAAGCCGTTCGAGGCCGACCGCATGATCGAACTACGCATCGGCGAGGGCGTGGAGAAGATGACCCGCTACGCGGAGATCCTCCAGGGCGTGTTCCGGGATCAGCTCACCTGGATCCGCGACAGAAGTCACCAGCGCACGATCACCGAGGAAAACGGCCGCCGATCGGTCGCGCTGGCCGTGGCGGCGACGCGGCTGGCCCAGGGCTGAACGCACCGAGCAGAGACGAACACGTGGAGGATCCTGGCTGATGATTCGCCGGCGCTTCAACGCGTGCCTGCTGCGACCCGCGGATGTGCAGCCATCACGCAATGATTTCGAGGTCGTGGGCGTCTTCAACCCAGGGGCGGCCGCAACGGGCAACGGCGACGAGGTCGCGCTGATGGTGCGCGTGGCGGAGCGGCCGCGCGAACAGCGACCCGGCTACACCCCCCTGCCGCGATGGGATGTCGAAGCCGGCGACATCGTCGTCGACTGGATCGCCGACGAGCAACTCACGCCGATCGATCCGCGAATCATGCAGCAGAAGCGCGACGGACTGTGGCGACTCACGTTCACATCGCATCTCCGCGTGATCCGCAGCGCGGACGGCCGGTCGATCGATACACGCGATGGTCTCCGCTTAGTGCCCGAGCACACCTACGAGGAATACGGCGTCGAGGATGCACGCATTACGAGAATCGGCAACCAGTTCTGGATCACGTACGTCGCCGTCTCTCGGCACGGCGCCGCCACGGCGCTGGCGTCGACGACGGACTTCGTGAGCTTCGAGCGGCACGGGATCATTTTCTGCCCGGAAAACAAGGACATCGTGCTGTTCCCGGAGAAGATCGGCGGGCATTACGTCGCTCTGCACCGGCCGAACCCGGGCTCGCCGTTCAACATGCCGGAAATGTGGCTGGCTCGATCGGACGATCTGCTGCACTGGGGCCAACACGAGCACTTCCTCGGCGGCGCGGGGACGTGGGACACGGGACGGACGGGTGCCGGAACGCCGCCCATCCGGACGCCCGCGGGCTGGCTCACGCTGTACCACGGCAACAAGCGCGAGACCGTCGAGGGGGTCGTGGGTGCGTACGCCGCGGGCGCGCTGCTGCTTGATCTGGAAGCCCCGGGGAGGATCATCGGGCGAGCCGCGGAGCCGGTGCTCGTGAGCGAGGCGCCGTACGAGCAAGAAGGCTTCGTGCCCAACGTCGTGTTCCCGACCGGCCTCGTCGAGCGGGGCGACGGATTGCTCGTGTACTACGGGGCGGCGGACTCGGCGACGGCGGTCGCCGAACTGCCGCGAGAAGATCTGCTAAGCTCCCTCATATAAGCGACTTGCGACTCCAGCGCGGCGGACGAAACCGCCTGGAGAAAACTCGCGGCGGGGGGGCAACCAGACACACAAGGGCTTGGCACACAGAGACTTACAGTGACCCGAGGCTCGCCGGGGGTGGGTGGGATTCGTGTCGGGCGGGTGCGAGAATCGCGGCAGCCAAATTGTGGAATTCTGTAGAATAATCCCATCCTCCAGGCCGTCGAACGGTCAGACCATCATGAGGGAGAAGGCCATGAAAACGCTTCTGCACGCTCTTCTGATCGGGGCACTCCTGGGGACGCTGACCGGATGCGATCTGGAGAATCTCTTCGACGAACTCGAAGACATCGAGCTGGAGATCATCCGCGACAGCGGATGCCGCGGCTGCCGGGACACGGTGTACGTGGAGGACACGTACTACGTCGAGCGACCCCATTACGTGGTTGAGGATACGTATTACGTGGAAGACACGTACTACGAAGACACGTATTACGAGGATACGTATTA
>Ga0272441_10000943_pt1 | contig 63332 bp, 42 predicted proteins | sample SSMProp6N_FD_193582 | JGI IMG/M metagenome (GOLD analysis project Ga0272441, IMG submission 193582) | Marine sediment archaeal communities from Little Sippewissett salt marsh, Falmouth, MA, United States - SSM-Prop-6N | ecosystem: Environmental > Aquatic > Marine > Wetlands > Sediment ... | reverse complement strand
CGGATGGAGTGTGAGCCCGGCGCGGAGGCCCAGGTCGACTTCGGTACGGCCGCACCGGTGATCACGCCCGAGGGCAAACGCCGCCGACCACACCTGTTCCGGATCGTGCTCAGCCACTCGCGTAAGGCGTACAGCGAAGCCGTTTTCCGCCAGACGACGGACAACTTCCTGCGCTGCCTGGAGAACGCGTTCCTGCACTTCGGCGGCGTACCCAGGACGCTCGTGATCGACAACCTGAAGGCGGCCGTCACCAACGCCGACTGGTTCGATCCGGATCTCAACCCGAAGATCCTGGCGTTCGCCGAACACTATGGCACGGTTGTCCTGCCAACCAAGGTGCGTACGCCGCGGCACAAGGGCAAGGTCGAACGCGGCGTGGCCTATGCGCAGGACAACGCCCTGAAGGGTCGCACGTTCGACAGCCTGGCCGGCCAGAACCGCTTCCTGCTCGATTGGGAGACTTCCGTCGCCGACACCCGCATCCACGGCACGACGCGCAAGCAGGCCGGCCAGGTCTTCACCGAAGTCGAACGATCAACGCTCCTACCGTTGCCCGTCGACCGCTTCCCTTGCTTCCAGGAAGCCCAGCGGAAGGTCAATCGGGATGGGCACGTCGAGGTGGCCCGGACCTGCTCGTCGCGGGCCCGCCGCTGCTCCAGTTCCAGCTCGATGTCCTCCACCGGCGTCAGCTCCGGCGCTCCACTGACCCGGAACGCACTGCAGCTCAGCCCGAACCGGGCCGGTAACGCCATCGGCAGCGGGTAGCAGGCGTCGGGGATCAGCCGTGATTCGCGGCGTGTGATTCTCCTTGTCCCGGTCACAGTCTGTGCCTGTGGGCGATTATGATCTGGCTCGCGGCAAAGCCGGACAAAAACGGAGACCAAGCATGCGTGAGACCTGTGTGGTTGTGGCTGGTATGTTAGCGTTTCTGGCGGCAGGGGATGCGGCGGCAGCCCCACCCCGGGGACGGCCCGGGCCCAGGATCGAGAACCCCACGGGGGGGTACATCATCTGGCAGGATTACAAAATCGAGGTGAACCAATACGGCGGCCTTGGTCGCGATTGGCCGCATGAGACGGTCTGGGCGCAGTATGAGCTGCTCAAGAAGAGGGCCGAGGCCAATCCGGTCCCGCCGAACGTGATCCGCGCTATTCTGCTCGTGTGCCCGAAGACCGAGGCAACGGCTTACAGGAAGGAGAACGGGAAGGAGGTCGAAGTCGGCAAGAAGACGACGGCCATGACGTCCGCCGAGGTGAAGTGGGCTCTGGAGCAGTGGAGGCAGTGGGAGGAGATGGTGTACGTGTATTCGGGCGGAAACGCCTGGCAGCGCACGGACATCAAGGTGATTGATGAACCGCTCAAGGTCCACGCGGATGAGAACTTCGGTTTCTGGTCTGGCCCCAAGACGGAGCTGTTGGACAAATACCTGCCCTTCGAGCGGGGCGACTACGACAGCTACAATTCGATCTACAACGGTAAGGATCTACGGCCGGGGCCGTGGGGCGGCACGTACGGAGCCGACATCGGGCCCAGGGGCTGCGGAAGCTCGGACAACACGTGGCTGTCGAGGGGGGATGACCTGGATGCGCGGCACGGATTCGTGTTCTGGCACGAGTGGCTCAACCAGATGTGCTGGGCCACGTCGCACATCATGCCCTACCCGGACGGCCTGTGGAATCTGTACGTGTTCCACACGAACGGCGTCCGGGACGATCCGGACAACGCGTGGCCCTGGATCACCAGTCATCGCGACGTGATGCGTTTTCAGATTCGGCCGGCGATGTGGCGGCGATGGACGGTGACCGATCCGTATGTTTCGCTGCCGATCGACTCGTGGACCGTGTACGGGCCGCTGGAGGCCGGCCGGGCGCGTGAGCTTTCAGGGCAGTCGGCGATCAATGGGCATCAAATGCACATGAAGCTGGGCCGGTACGACCAGTTCGATCTGTCGAAGGCGACAGTCGTGGCGTCGGATGCCGAGGGTGCCGACGGGCCGACCGTCGGCTCGGGCGTGTATTACTTCCGCACGCACGTGGCTTCGCTGACCCGGCAGGATGTCCGTTTGTGGGCCGGTGCGGACGAGCATTTCGAGCTGTGGCTGAACGGCGTGAAGGTCCGCGATGGATGGGGCACGTTGCGCTCGCAGGATCGCGGCCGGCTGCTCGAGAAAGTGACCTACACGACGCTCGAAGCCGGTGTCAACACGCTGGTTTGCGTGGTGCCGAATCTTGACGCGGAGTCCGCCGATCTCGTGGAGTTCCGCGTGCGCGTCTGCAAGACGGATGGCTCCGGCGAGCTCCCCGACGGGGTGCAGTGTGCGCCGGCCGGCGTCGGCGGCGAACTCGTGCCGCTGAAGGCGCTCGTGGTGCACGATTTCAAGCATCCGACGTTTCACAAGTGGGCCGATGTGGGCGACGACCCGTGGCTGCTGATGCCGCGGGTTGATGAAGCGGCCTTGCGCGATTTGACGGGCATTGAGACCCTGACGATCAAGACCGATGGTCCGGTCCGGGAGGGCGAGGGCGGCAACGAGTACATCCCCTGTCAGCACCTGTGGCTCCGTGTGCCGCAGGAAGCGGTGAGTTCGCCGTGGATTGCCGAGCCGGCTGAGAGCAACTCCCAGCTCAACAACGATCTCGACTACAACTGGGAATCGGTCGGGTGGCTGCGTGTGCCGGGTCGGTCGGATCCGGAGAAGGACCTTCTGCTGCTCCGACACGACGTGGCCGAGCCGGTCATGCATCTGCTGAAGACGAAAGGGCGTCCCGGGAACGAGAGCATCGTCGGGTGGTTGCTCCAGGACAACAAGCTAGCGTACGTCGTGCTTGTGAATCTCGATGTTGAGGAGGCGCCGGCGACCGAGCTCGGATTGCTGAACAGCCAGCCGCAGTAGGTCGCGGATTGGGGCTTGAATCGCAGACCGTGGGGGTGGCCGGGGCTCATGCCGAGCCGGCGTCGATGATCGCGCGCACCGCCCGGGTATGCGCCGGCGTCGTTCCGCAGCAACCGCCGACGACCGTGGCGCCAAGCTGGAGCCATTGTCGGGCGTAGTCGGCGTACTGGTCCGGCGTGACGTCCTGCGCGTAGCTCCAGCCGCGGATGGGCGTTGGGTTTCCGATGTGCGCGTACGCGGCCAGCGGACGAGCGGTCAGTCGTCGTAACCGGGGCAGGATGTCCGACATGCCGCGGGGCGGGATGCAGTTGAGGCCGACCGCGAGTGGCCCGAGAGGTTCGACGGCCGCGACGGCGTCTTCGAGCGCATCGCCGCTGAGCAACTCGCCCGTTTCGCGGACGACGACCGAAGCGGCGAAGGGCAGGTCGTACTCGGCGACGGCGGTCGCGGCGGCGTGCAGCTCACGCACGGTGCTCATCGTCTCGATCCAGACCAGGTCGGGACCGGCCGCGGCCAGCCAGGCCGCCATCTGCGCATGCTCGGCCTGCAATTCGTCGTCGCATGGCACCCGCTCCGGGTGGTAGCAGTCCTCGAGGGGGGCGAGGCTCGCGGCGATGAGGACGTCCCGGCCGCGGGCGGCACGCCGAGCCAGTTCGATGGCGGATTCGTTGAGCATCGGCCCGTCGCTGGATCGACAGGCGTTGCGCAGTGTGCGTGGGTTTGTGCGAAAGGTGTTGGCGACGATGATGTCGGCGCCGGCTTCGACGTAGTCGCGATGGATGGCCTCGACGACGTGGGGGGCGTCCACAAGCGCGCCCGCCGACCAGAGCGGCAGCGGGCAGGCGACGCCGCGGCGCTCCAGTTCTGTGCCGGTCGCGCCGTCGAGGAGCAGCCGATCGTGCTTGAAGCGGTGCCGCAGTGTGCCAGCATTCGTGCCCAAACCGTGTCCTCTGGGGCCGTGTCGCCGGAGCCCGGTGGCCGATGAGTTGTCGCCCAGCGGCTACGCGCCAGCGCGAACCGCAGTATCATACCCCGGACCCCGGTGCGAGGCCCGGTACCAGGACCGGGCGTGCAGCTCCACAAACAGGCGGCGACCACCATGAATGGAAGCATTCTGATCCGCGGCGGGCGGGTGATTGACCCCACGCAGGAAATGGACGAGGTGACCGATCTTGCCATCAAGGATGGGAAGATCGCCGCGATCGGGCGTAAGGCGCCGCGGTCGGCGGATGAAGTCGTGGAGGCCGGCGGATGCATCGTCGCCCCCGGGCTGATTGACATGCACGTCCATCTCCGCGAGCCCGGGTATGAGGAATCAGAGACGATCGAAACCGGGACGGCCGCGGCGGCCGCGGGCGGTTTCACGGCTGTCGCCTGTATGCCGAACACGGACCCGCCGCTGGACAACGATTCGGCGATCGAGTTTGTGCTGCGGCAGGCGGCGCGCTCGGCGCACACGCGGGTGTACCCGATTGGGGCGTTGACGCACGGTCGTCAGGGCCAGGAGCTGGCCGAGATCGGTCTGATGGTGCGGGCCGGGGCGGTCGCGTTCAGCGACGACGGGGACGGCATTGCGGACGCACGTGTCTGTCTGCGGGCGATGCGGTACGTGAGCATGTTTGATCGGCTCTTCGTGCAGCACTGTGAGGATCCGGCACTGGCCGGACGAGGCTGCATGCACGCCGGTGCCACGGCCATGCGACTCGGGCTGCCGGGGATTCCATCGACGGCCGAACTGGTCATGGCCCAACGGGACATCACGCTGGCTCGGCAGGCGGGGACCCCGTATCACGTGGCGCACGTGTCCACGGCCGGCGTTGTCGACCTGGTTCGCGGGGCGAAGCGCGATGGTCTGCGGGTGACGGCCGAAGTCTGCCCGCACCATCTGCTGCTGACGGATGAGGCGTGTGCGACGTACGACACGAACTACAAGATGAAGCCCCCGTTGCGCGGCCGGGCGGATGTGGATGCGTGCATCGAAGGCGTGCGCGACGGGACGATCGACTGCCTGGTCACGGACCATGCGCCACACGGTCGCGAGGACAAGGAGCGAGAGTTCCTCTCCGCACCGTTCGGGATCATCGGCCTGGAAACCGCCCTCCCGCTGTTCATCCAGGCACTGGTTGAGCCGCAGGTCGTTGACTGGCCGCGGCTGATCGGGCTGATGTCAACGCGGCCGGCACAGCTTCTTGGCGTGGTGGGCGGCACACTTCGTGTTGACGAAATCGCGGACGTCACGCTGATCGACCCGGAGGTCGAGTGGACGATTGACGTGGAGAAGATGCGCTCGAAGAGCCGAAACACGCCGTTCGGTGGCCGAGAGGTGCGGGGCCGGGCGGTGGGCACACTCGTGGGAGGGGAGTGGCGGTTTCGGGACGAGCGGTTGAGCACGGGGGGATGATCGGCGATCCCGTGTGGGCTGGACGCGCGTCTTTCCTTCCGAATCTTCGCTGGCCGAGGGGGGTTCCTACGAAAGCCACGCCACAATGCGCCGGATGATCTCGCGCGGGACGGTGATCACGCCGTGTCCGCCGAAGAAGATCAACAGTGAGAAGACGAACACATGCTGCGTGATGAGCCAGGCACAGATCTGTGGCAGCGGCCGGAGCCTGCCGCACGCTCGGCGGATGGTGGCGAGCCGGCTGGTCGGATTCTCGTCGATCCTCTTCATCCACCGCACCCAGCCCTGGTTCACGGCGATCATCAGCCCCATGACGATGCCCCAGATGCCGACCTGTGGTGTCAGGAAGTGCCAGATTCCGCACAGGAAGAAGGTGAGGCAGAGGTTCAGCGTTACATGACGCCGATTCCCGCCCAGCGCGATGTAGACGTAGTCCCGCAGGATGGCCGAGAGGCTGATGTGCCATCGTCGCCAGAAGTCGCGCAGGCTCGTCGCCAGCCACGGCATGCGGAAGTTCTCGACCTGGCGATATCCGAACAGGCGGGATGTGCCGATGGCGATGTCGCAGTAGCCGCTGAACTCCAGGTATAGCCAGAAGATCTGCAGAAACACTCCGAAGTACAGCATCCAGAAGCTCTCGATTTGCTCCGGATGGTCGTAGTAGCGGTTGTCGACGCCGATGCCGAGTTGGTTCTCGAGGAGTGGGATGAAATACCACGTGGAGATCAGGCTTTTCAGCACGCCGAGGCCGATGCGATACAGGCCCGGCGGCAGGTTCTGCCAATGGCGTCGTTCGTGGCATGTATCGATCTGCTCCTGGAACGGCTCGAAGCGTTCGATCGGTCCCTGGATCAGCGACGGTCCATAACAGACGTAGGCTAGGAAGTTGAGCAGCGTGCGCCGGCTGCGCGGAAGCGTGTCGCGTTTGATCTCCGAGAGGTAGTGGAGCATGCGCACGGCGAGGTACGCCGTCCCGATGTTGTGCACGTTCCAGAACATCGCGGCCACGAGTTGGAACGGACCGCCGCTGCCGCGTGTCGCGTGCAGGAGGCGGAAGCACGGTTCCCACGACACCCCCCGTGCCCCGAGCGGGTATAGCCAGGGCAGGTTGTGGAACAGCCACGCGTTCAACTCGGTTGGGAGCATCAGGTTGTGCAGCAGCATCGTGACGACGTACCAGCCGCCGACGATTGTGGCGGCGGCCAGTGGTGGTCCGATGGGCAGGACGTCTGACCGCTTGCACTCGATGGCGAAGCGCTCGCCGAGCCGGTGGAACAGGACACACGTGATCAGCCAGAGGGCCGCGTAGAGCACGCCGCACACGTACGCCAGGAACACCAGGCCGGTGAGGACGAGTCCCACGCGGAGTTGTCGGCGGCGCAGCAGGAGCAGGATCGGGAGCAGCGGCAGGTAGTAGATGACGACGAACCGGTCGTCGAAGATCCGCTCGAGCCAGAAGCCTTTCCAGTTTGCCCAGGGTGTTTGGACGATCGGCTCGATCAGGTATTGCCACGCCGATGCGAACGAATCCGCAAGATTGGCCAGGATGGAGGGATCCGCTGCCATTCAACACCGCTGTTGTTCAGTGGCTGGTCGCGCTGCACAAAGCCGGTCACGTTACCCGCTGCGCGGCTGGACGTGAAGGGGGTGTGCGGGGGCTGGCGTTGTCGGGGGCGGCGGCCGGGGCTATGCTCGACCGGTCGTTGCCCGTCCGGGGTTCTGCGGGATGGTGCTCGTGTGTGGCGCGCTCTACCCCGGTCTGGCGGTACCTGATGATACCTCTTGCCGGAGCCCACTCAACGATGGGCAGTGCAACGCAGGCACACGCGCCTTTGCCCTCTCCGCGTCGCTCGCGGGCTGTCTTTCGGCACGATGTCCTGGCACTGCTGGGGCTCGGGCTTGTGCTCGGTTTGGCGTGCCGGGGGCACTTCGCGGTGCCGTACGCGGACTTCACGGAGTTCGTCGATAGCGGTCACGCGATGTGGCAGGGGGAGCTTCCGCAGACGCTGAAACGGGCCCCCGTGTACTCGTTGCTGGTGGTGACGTTGGGGCACCTCCTGCCGGTCGACGCACCGGATCGTGTGGCGGCCGAATGGTTCAACGCGTTGTTGCTGCCGTTGAACGGGCTTCTGATCTACTTGGTGGGCCGGCGGTGGTGTGGGGCGGGCGCGCGGTGGGCGGCCGTGTGGTTCCTGCTGTTGCCGATTGGCGTTTTCTGCACGGCTCACCTGATTGTCGAGCCCCTGCTGATGGGGCTGATCCTGCTGACCATTCTCGGTGCGCAGCGCGGCAGCTTGTGGGCGTATGTGGCGGCCGCCGTCGCAACCATGACGCGGTTTGATGCGGCCGGGCTGATTGTGGGCCTGTGTGTGGCGGACCTCCTGCAACGGCGGTCGGTGGCGCGGACGCTGCTGCGGACGGCGTTGGCGGCGGCTCCGCTCGTGATCTGGCTGGCCTTGACGGCCCTGACCTGGCGGGAGCGGTCAGCGGACCACTACCTTCTCCAGATCGCGGAACAGCCGTGTTTCGACCTCGCGTGGGCGGTGGATATCGTGGTCCGGATGTCCTTGGGGCTGCACGGGCTCCAGATGGTCGGACCGTTCTCATCCCTTGCCCCGCTCGTGCAATACGCCGTTCTCGCGGGGGCGACGGGGCTGGCGGTGATCGGCTTCGTAGTGCAATTGCGCGCTCGGGAGCCTGCCACGGTAACGGCGGCGATCATGCTGGCGAGCTATGTCATCGTGCACACGGTGTTTCCCTGGCAGTTCGACCGCTTTGGCTATCCGCCGGCGCCGCTGTTGATACTCGGGGCCGGTGTCGGTCTGCGAGTCGTGGTCCGGTGGTTCAGGCTCTCCGGGGCACGCCGCTCAGTCCTCAAGCCGCTGCTGTGGTTTGGGGGCTTCCTGTCGGTCATGGTGCTGGTGGCGAAAGCGGAGGCCCTTTCGTTCGCGTTTGGTGGTCACGAGCGGTTCGCCGGCCGAGCGGCGCTGCTTGGCTTGGTGGCCCTGGTGGTTGTGTGGGTGGGGTCGTTGATGCGGCGTGGCCGGAGACTCGGGCATCTGGTGCTCTTGCTGGGTTCGCTGTCGCTTCTGACCGTGCAGGTGCAGCGCGGGGCAGCTTTGCTGGGTACTGGACAGGAGCTGAGGAACCTGATCGAGGCCGCGCGCTGGATTCGGCTGCACACACCGCCCGAGGACTGCGTGCTCTCCGCCACGCCCGGCTTGTTTCGCCTCCAGGTAGGGCGAAAGCCGCCGGACCGGTTCGTCGGCTACCAGGCGATCGAGGCGGAGCGTTGGCCGGACATTGTGGCGGAATGCCGCCGGCGTGGGATCGGCACCATCGTGTGGCATGACGCGCTGCGGCAGGTCCACGGGAGCTACTACGGCGAGAAGCTGCGGCTTGGCCGTTTTGAGCCGCTGGCTCGAGCGGAGTCGGCTGAGGGGGTCCTGGTCGAACGCCATTTCCCAGGGCAGCCCCATGTGACGATCGTGCGAGTGCTTCCCGCGACCGGCGACTGAGTCGGCCGAGCCGCCTTCGGACCACCGGGGCGGCAGACGTTGCCGGGGTGGGTTGCGCTGACTACGCTTACACCGGGCGCGTGATATTTCCGGATCGTGTGGATCCGCTGCGGGGGTTGGCCTTCGTGTGAGTGGTTGATGGCGAAAGCGAAACGCGAACGAAAGTCAGAGGCTGCGGCGAAACGGCGGCAGCGTTCTCGCGTGGCTGCGGAATCGCCGGCCGACGATGACCGCCCGGTCGTCGCGCTGGTCTCCCTCGGGTGTGTCAAGAACCTCGTGGACTCGGAGAGGATGCTGGCGCAGATCGCCGAGTCGGGCGCGATGATCAGCTTCGACGAGTCCGCGGCGGATACCGTCGTGGTCAACACGTGCGGTTTCCTTGATGTGGCGCGGCAGGAGGCGTTGGACGTCATCCGGGGGTTGGCCGAGCGCAAGCGAGCGGAGGACCTTCGCCGCCTTGTGGTCGTCGGTTGCCTCGTGCAGCGTGATGGGGAAGCTCTGTTGGCGGCCGTCCCGGAGATTGATGCCCTGGTGGGGGTGCATAACCGTGATGACGTGGCGGCGGCCATCTGGCAGCGCGCGGGGGACGACGCCGTCGACTGTTACCTGGGCGAGTACCACGCGCAGCCATGGACGGACCGGGGGCGTTTGCGTCTGACGCCGGGGCACTACGCCTATATCCGCGTGAGCGAGGGCTGCAATCAGCGGTGCACCTTCTGCACGATTCCGTCGATTCGCGGCCCGATGCGCTGCAAGACGCCGGACGCCATCGTGGCCGAGTGCGGGGAGCTGATGGAGGATGGTGCGCGGGAGCTGATCCTGATCGGGCAGGACACGACGGCGTATGGCCGGGACATCGCGTATGAACCAGGTCTGGCGGGGCTCCTTCGCCAGCTGGACCGTGAGTGCGCGGACGCGCGCTGGATTCGGCTGATGTATGCCTATCCGTCGGTGTTCACGGACGCCATGATTGATGCGATTGCCGAGTGCGAACGGGTCGTGAAGTACGTCGATATTCCCTTGCAGCACATCAACGATCACGTGCTGCGGGGGATGGGGCGTCGTGTCACGCGACGGCAGACGGAGCAATTGCTCGAGAAACTGCGGCGGCGGATTCCCGGCGTGACCATCCGCACGACGTTCATCGTGGGTTTCCCCGGCGAGACGGCGTCGGAGTTCGAGGAGCTTGTTGAATTCGTGCGGGACTCTGGGTTCGATGCGGTCGGCGCGTTCCCCTATTCGCAGGAGCCGGACACGCCGGCGGGCCGGATGAGCGGCCAACTTGAGGATGCGGTGAAGGACGAGCGCTACGAGCGGCTGATGCTGGCGCAACAGGAGTTGGCGTTTGCCGCGGCCCGGCGCCGGGTCGGTCAACGGCTGCCGGTTGTCGTGGATGGCTCCACGGAGGCGGGCATGATCGCGCGGCATGCGGGCCAGGCGCCGGACGTGGACCCGGTGTGCTGGATCGTTGGTGAGGGCTTGTCACCCGGCGAGGCGGTCTCGGCTCGCTGCGTGGATACGGATGGGTACGATCTCATCGTGCGCGCCGACCGGGAGCGCTTGTCAGTCGTCTGACGCGTGTGGCGGGTCTATTCATCGGAGGCGAAACGTGTATGCTGTTGGCTTGGGCTGGCGCCCCTCGACCCGATCCGCGGGCCGCATCCAACGTCGGTCAGCCGTGAAGACTCGCAGAAAAGTGTAACTTCGGTTACATTTTCGCGGGCGGGAGTTGGCGCAGTCTTGGCGAGGATATTGGAGCGATGAATACACCTGAAACTGTTGTTGAGCAGCCGTCGGCGTCACAGCCGCGTGCGCAACGGCCCCTCAAGCCGGTGGCGGATCGCCTCTTGATCATCGGTTTGGACGGGGCAACCTTTGACGTGCTTACGCCGCTGATTGATGCCGGTCGGATGCCGAATCTCAAGCGTTTCATTGGCAAGGGGGTGGCCGGCGTCCTGTCATCGACGCAGCCGCCGATCACACCGGCGGCCTGGACGACGTTCATGACGGGCAAGGGGCCGGGGCGACACGGGATTCTGGATTTCGAGACCTACGACGCGTCCACGCACACGTTGACGTTCAACAGCACGTACGAGATTCGCGAAAAGACGCTGTGGCAGCTTCTGAGCGAAAAGGGGCTGCGGGTCGGCAGCATCAACGTGCCCATGACCTATCCGCCGAAGCCGGTCAACGGTTTCATGATCAGCGGGTTCGAGACGCCGAGTATCGACGCGCAGTTCACGTGGCCGCCGGAATTGAAGGAAGAGATCTTCCGCATCATTCCGAACTACGACTACCGGACGAACTGGCGGAGGACGGCGATCGGTCGCATGGCCCAGTTGGCGGACAACCTGGATTACATCGCGAACAGCTTTGACCAGGGAGCGCGTCTGACGCGTTACTGCGGAGACAAGTTCGGCTGGGACGTGATGATGATCGTGTTCAAGCTGGTCGACAATCTCCAGCACAAGGCGTGGAAGTACCTCGACCCGCGGTTTAACGGACGTTTCCCCCGCGAATCCGAGATGGCGGCGCAGTGCTTCACGCGGCTGGACACCGTGCTCGGCGAGCTGTTGACGTATGCCGATGGGAACAACGCGACAGTTTTGATCATGTCGGACCACGGGCATGGCAGCCTGGACGGGAAGGCTCAGCCGAACCTGCTGCTGAGCAGGTGGGGTTATCTGTGCCTGCGCAGCGGTTGGGAGCAGGCGCGGACGCGGGCGGTCCACTGGCTGCACCGTCTGACGAAGGGGCGGGCGACGCGCTTCGAGCAGGGCAGCCGCGGCATCGAGCGTGATCTGGCCGTTGATTGGACGCGCACGCAGGCGTGCGTCATGCACGCGGGCATTTACGGCTACCTGTACATCAACCTCGAGGGACGCGGGCCGCACGGCGTGGTGCCGCAGGAGCGGTACGAGAGCCTGCGGGATGAATTGGCGGAGCGGTTGCGAAGCGAGAAGGTGCGCTGGCCCGACGGGCGCATTGCTCCGGTCTTCACGCACGTGCACAAGGCCGAAGAGTTGTACGGCTGTCGGCGCGAGGACAACCCGAACCTGCCGGACCTCATGCTGGAGCCGTACCCGGGTTTCGCCGTCGTGCGCAAGATTCGCAGCAGGAAGCCTGTTCGCTGGTGCAACACGGGGCGACTCGAGGGGACCCATCGCGTGGAGGGGATTCTCGCGTTGGGAGGACCGAACGTGCGCGAGGGTCTGCACGTCGATGCCAACATTGTCGACATCACGCCGACGGCGATTGCCGCCTTGGGGTTGCGCGTGCCTGTGGATATGGAAGGCCGCGTGATTCGCGAGGCGTTCTCCGTGGAGCCGGTGGTCGAGCAGGAACCGCCGCTCGAGAAGGTGCGCGAGGCCAAGGAAGAGGCGTACACGGACGACGATCGTCGCGTTCTGGAGCAGCGCCTGTCCGACCTGGGCTACCTGGAGTAGCGCTAGTCGGTTCCCAGGATCGCTCGCAAGGTCTCATCCAGTTTGTGGAGGGGCTCGGTGGAGATCTCCGGGTCGGCCAGTGTGCCCTCGATCCGGTACTGGACGAGTTGCTGGCCGGCGGACTCGAGCAGGTCCGTGAGGAGCGCGACCCGCGGCCAGTGGTCCGGATGGGCGCCGACCATGGTCATATGAATGGCGTCGCTGGAGAGGTCCCAGGTTCCTTCGCCGCGCATCCGCCAGTCCCGGCTGTGAATGTCGATTTGCGTCACCCGGATCTCGTCCCCCTGCCACTGGAAGTCGATCTCACCTCGATCGATGGTGTCGGCGAAGCCCGATTCCTTCGCATGCCGGTCCGACTCGGCTACCTCGGCAAGCACCGGTGTCTGAAGGAAGGATGCATCGCGAAAGCGGAGCCGGCCACCGCCCGTTCGGTTCCCGTCGTCGCCGGCCCGACCGCGCAGCCAGATTTCCCCATCGACCCGGCCGCCGGGCTGACGTTCGGTGTTGTCCTTCGCGCGGGCGACCAGCTCCGTGATGCAGACGTCGTGCAGGGTGCACTGAAGCTCGTAGTCTGATGTGCCCGGATCAACCCGGAAGGATCCCGACACCTCGCCGTCACACAGGCGGCCGAGGAGGTTGTCGAGGCGTACCCAGCGTTCATCGCGCTGGTGCAGGAGCTGCCCCTCCCAGCGCTCGATCGGTCGGCCGGCGATGGTTCCCTCGCGAATCACGAACTGCGCGTCGAGGTCCATTTCGTCGTCATCATGGATCGCGCAGGTGCCCCACAGCTTGCCGTCCACGTGGTCGAGGTCGAGGCCGGTGTGCAAGGCTGCTTCCCGGAGCGTGATCTCGCCCTGCACGTGCCATTGACGCTTGTCGCCCGTCTGTGTCCTCACAACCGGAAGGTCGGCGTCGAATGCGCCACGAATCGCGAGTTTCTTCAGCAATGCGGACAAGGCGTCCGGCGTAGCCTCGATCAACTCCGGGCTGAAGCTGAGCTTGCGAGCCGTGACCCCGAACTCGCCCTGAACACTCTCCGGCTGCCAGCGGCCCTGCCCGTGCGCTGCGATTCTGCCTTCGGGACCCCACCGAGCGCTGGAGGCTCGCAGAGTGAAGTGATCGGGCTGCAAGACGACCTCGCCGGTGACCTCGCTCAACGCCAGCGGCAGCGCACGCGGTGTCATCCGAGCCGCGTGCACCTCGACGTCGGCGACCTGTCGGGCGGGTCCCGTATCAACCTCTTCGGGGTACAGATGAACGACGACGGTGCCCGGTCCGGCCAACCCCAGATCATTCGTCAACGCGGACCAGCGTTTCGGCACGAATTGCGGGAACAGCTCGTTCACACCGGGGCTGCTGGCGTGCAGTTCGAGCGTCACGGGGGTTTCGTCGTGATGGTCCAGTGGCAAGCGCCCTGACGCAGTCAGCTTCGCCGGGCCCTGTTCACATTCGAGCGACACGAGCTCGTGTGAATCGCTGCGCATTCGCATCGAGCCGGATTTCACCTGCCAGCGGCGATCCGGGTCTCGCCCGACGAGCTCACCGCCCTTGATGCGAACCGCGAGATGCTGCTGTGACAGGTCTGCGTCGGCCTCGCTGACCATGTGTCCCCACACGTCCGCGTGGCCGGTGAAGCGGATCTTCGGCGCTGTGTCGGCTTCTGCCGCCCTGATCGGCGCGACGTACGTGACCGGCAGGTCTGCGACCTCGACGTGCAGGTCCGTGTGCGGGCCGTCGTCACCGGGTGTTACCCGACCGGAGACGCGGACGGCTGCCTCGTCCTCGAATCCGTGCAGATCGTCAAGTTCGATGACGCCGCCGTGGATGTTCAGTCGTCCATCCACGTGCTCGAGACGTCGGCCGGGTTCGAGCGAGAGGCACGCGTTCAACAGCCGTGCCTCCACACGCACCTCGGCGTCCAGTGGGCCTGTCTCGGCCGTTCCCTGCGGTCGCCCAACGTGGGCGATCACGTCGGTGAGGCCGACCGGCGATGCGCTGCTCCAGAGGCCGCGGTATTCCTCCGGCAGAGCTTCGTACAGATCGGCGTTGAGCGCGATGTCCTGTCCGTGAATGCGCAATTCGAATCCGGACCATGAGTGGGTGCTGAAGATGACGCCGTCGACCGCGGTGCGGCCGGCACCATGGTCCGCCGTCAGATGGTCAAAACGTACCTGGCCATCGCGCAGCCGGACGAAGCCCGAGATGTTGTCGAACCAGTAGGGGAACTGGTAGTAGCGACAGCGGTTTCCAAGACCCTCGACGTCCATGGTGACGCGGTCGATCGCGCGCGTCGTGCCGTCCGCGCTGGCTGGGCCGCGTGGCAGGACCCGCACGTCCAGGTTGATCTTGCCGCTGGGCTCGTAGTGGCCGAAGGCCGCGGCGAGCGGGCCGCGCAGTCTCGGTGAGCGCAGGAAAGCCGGATGCGAGGCCCTGGTCGGCAGCTCGATCACTTCGATGTGCAGCTCCGCCTGATCGATATCGTCGAGGCGGATGATCGCCGATTCGCCGGTCTCGCGGCCCGCGTTGCCGTGGAGCAAATCGCCGAGGACGTTTGCATCGGCGCGAAGGTTCAGGCTGGCCGAGGCCTGGTTGAGAAGGCCTCGCGCGCGGAGGTCGAGGCGGCCGGGTTGAGCGTCACTGGGGGCCTGGTAGGCGAGCGTCGCATCGGCCTCTGTCAGGTTCAGGAAGCAGTCTGTTGCCCCTGGTGGGCTGCTACGCGCCGGTGCCGTCGCGGATTCTTCGATCGGAAGTCGGCATCGCACGTCCTGGAGTTGCAGTTCCAGCGATTGCATCACACCGGTTTCGCTGTCGCGCTTCTGTGCGCCCTCGTTGGATGAGGGGCCGGGGTGCAGGGTGAGGCGGTCCAGGCGGGCGGATCCCTCCAGATCGAGCGTCTGGCAGGCGCGTGCGAGGCGGGGAGGCAGCACGCGCGCGAGCGTTTGCAGCTCGATCTCGTCCAGACTGAGCACCAGCGTTCCGCTGTCACGAAGCCATTGCAGCTCTGCGAGCGGTCGCTTTTCGGGTGGTCGCTCGTCGATACGCAGATCGTACCCGTCGTCGGTCGTTTTCCCGTGGGCCTCGGCGCACAACCGTTCGATGACGCGCGGCTCGCCTTCGCCAACCTCAATCAGCCGGATATCGGCTCGTCGCACGGTGATGGGAGGAAGTGGGTGTTGCCCGGCTTGGGCGAGGGCTCGCAGCAGCCGGACGCCGTCCTCGCGAGCCACGACGGGCTCTCGGACTTCGGTGGTTGGATAGCATGCCACGGCCACCGACACGCCGCGCAAGTCGACGCTCCTCGGCTCCACGCGTCCGCGCAGCAGTTGAAGGACCCCGCAGTCGATTGTGGCGGAGGAGACGTGCAGAAGGTCCGGGATGCGGGTGTCCCCGCCTGGTTGACTGACGACGAGGTCGCAGACTTTCAACGAGCCGTTGGGTGCAAAGGTCACGCTGCCCACATCGACGCCGGTGAAGGCCAGCGATTCAAATGACTCGAGCACTTTCCGGCGCAGCCGGGCGGGGTTGGTGAGATGGGCGTACAGCGCCGCCAACACGACGGCGAGAGCGGCCGCCGCCCACACGATGCGCCGCAGTCGGGACCGTGCCTTTCGTGTCATGCCAGCATTCTGCCAGCCCGCGACGGTTTGGGGAAGCGCTGGTGTTCGCACGGTCGCACTCGCTTGCCCAGGACACCTGAAATCGGCTATACTCCCATTGTCGCCAACCGGGCGACGTGGGAGAGCAACGCTCTTCCAGGGCAGTGGCCACTACGTAGCAGGCCTCTGCTGCACTTCCTCCGGAAAAAGATAGGTTTGGCCCCGACCCGCAGGGACCGCGTCCTCAGGGTCAAGGAGGTTAAGACGTGGGTGGTATGTTGCGCATGCGTACGTTGCCAGCAGGCAGCCGTGTTAAGGTTAAGAGCCCGGGCCCTGTGCCAGAGTGGTCAACGTGGGAGGACGACCACCACCGGGTCTCGACGTCTACCAAGCGGCGTCTTCAGCAACTGTTCTTCCGTGGAGACAGGCGTATTACCGCCAGCGTGATGTACATCGGTACCGAATCGCTGCGTGACCGTTTGCGCGCCAAGGGCCAGTTGAAGGTCGAATTGCGCGATCCGGCGGGCTCGAGCGTCGTGATCCTCGCGGCGGCCGAGGGTCTTATCGCTGCCTAGGATCTCTGCCGGCCTGTTCAGCTTGCGGCCGACGGGGCTCGCGGCAGCAGCACGTGCGCCGTCGTTCCCTCATCGGGGTGGCTCTCGAGCCAGATGCGCCCACCATGGGCCTCGATGATGCGGTAGGCGCGCGGCAGGCCCAGGCCGCGTCCGCGGCCGGCGTGCCGGTGCGAGTAGAAGGGGTCGAAAGACCGTTGCAGGACGGCCGGTGTCATTCCACAGCCGCTGTCCGTAACGAGAACCTCCAGCGTGTCTTCCTGCAGCGTGGGCTGGTAGCGCAGCTCGATCGCGCCATCAGTGCTGGCAATAGCATCGGCAGCGTTGCTGATCAACTCCAGGAACACCGTCTTGAGCTGCTCGCGATCGGCCAGGACCAGTGCCGCTTGGTGCGTCTGCGAGGCTGGGCTGTCAGCCGATCTTGACCGGAGGCGAAGGCGCGACGCAGCCATGCCGCTCCGCTCCAGCCATTCGTCTCGGGCCTCCGTGAGCACTTCGTTCAGGTTCACGGTGTCCAACTGTGGCGATTGGGGACGCGCGAAGTCCATCAGCTCCGTGACGATTCCGCTGCATTCGTGCGCCTTGGCGCAGATCGTCTCCAGCACACGTTTCGCTTCGGGATCGTCGATCGACGGCACCAGCATCTGGGCTCGGCCGGAGATCACGGACAGTGGCGTGTTGAGCTCGTGTCCGGCGCCGGCGGCCATCTCCGCGATCATCGCCAGTGTTCGGGAACGCAGCAGCTCCACCTGCATCTGTTGCAGCCGGCGATTGGTCTCCGCCAGATCCTCGGACAGGCGCCGAGCCGCTGCCTGGGCGTTGGCTCGTCCCAGTGCGAGGCCGAGGCTTGTCAGGAACGAGCGTAGTTCCTGGGTCTCGTCGGCCAGCCGATTCCGTTCATCCCCGTCCGAGGTGTAGACGATCCCGCCGGTGATGTCGCCCTCGTGGCGGATCGGAAGGAGCCACGGTGTGCCGCGGTCCTCGGGACCGATGGCGGAGCCGAGCAAGGAGCACACAGTGGGCGGCGCCGGGCCGATGACCGCGTCGGCGCGTTGTCGTGCCTCGTCCAGGCTCGACCGCAGGTCGGGCGGGGCGCCTTGTGTCACGTTGCTGGCGATCTCGGCCGCCGGGCCGGCCCAGGAGACATCCACGGTCCGGGCATCGTCGCGCAGCCCGAAGGCAAACACCCGCGGCTGTTGAAGGGCACTGGCTGCCGCTGCGGCCACCGCGGTGACCACCGCCGCGGGGTCCGCCCAGTCGCTCAACTGGCGTTCGAATTCAGTGATGGCCTTGAAGTACCGGGCGCCGGCGGCGAGCCGGCGGTTCCCGGCCAGCAAGTCGGTGTTCAGTCGCCCGAGTTCCGTGTTGGCGTGTCTCATGGCCTTGACGTAGAGCGCTTCGGGCGTCTCGTCATCGAGGCCCAGAAGGGCAGCGTGTTCCGCCACGTCGCTCAGCAGTGCATCTACCGCCGACGCCACGTGGTCGGCCGTGAAGCCGAGACGCCCCGCCAGGCGCGGCGAGTGCTCGTAGAACACGTAATTGCCCGAGTATCCGAGGTGCTGCTCGCGGGCGATCGTGTCCGCCAACTGGACGGCGCCGATCAGCTTCGGACTGGCCACCGAGGACGGCAGGGCGTCGGCGGCCAGGTGGTGCAGCCAGATCACGTCTTGCAGGTGCTGCGGTAAGCGCCAGTGCTCGGCCAGTCGCCGCCCGGCCACGGTGTGATCGGCACCGAGGATGGCCCGCTCGGCGTCGGAGATGTCACCGCGGCTCTGGTTGGCCTGGATCGCGATACGATCGTAGGCCTTGGGGAACATCGTCCCCAACGCGACCTTTCCGAGGTCGTGCAGCAGGCCGGCGACGAAAGCCTCCTCCGGATCCAGGGCGGTATCCGGTCGACTTCGTGCCAGACGCCGGGCCGCGCACGCCACCGCCAGAGCGTGCTTCCAGAAGTCCATCGGGTCGAATAGCCCGAGACCTCCCGCGTGTCCCTGTCGGCCGAAGCACTCGAAGACGCTCGTGGCGAGGACGATGCAGCGAATCCTCGCGAAGCCGAGGAGTGGCACGGCCTTCTCGAGTGTCGTGACTGATCCGCGCACCCCCGCCGCCGCCGAATTCGCGACCGACAGGATCTTCGCCGTCAGCGATTGGTCCCCCCGCAGAAGCTCCACGACATCCCGCGCATTGCTCTCGTCGATGGTCGTGACGTGCAGCAGCTTGACCGCGACAGGGGGCAATGTCGGCAAACTGTCCAGGTGAGACAGCGCTAGGTCCGGAGACGTCGAGACGGCGTTGGCCACGGCACACGCTCGCTTCAGTTATTTCCCGACCAGTTCCGTGATGCGGTTGACCAGTTGCTTGATGCTGAACGGTTTCTGGATGAAATCGTCGGCACCATCTTCGTACAGCTTGTTCACGTGCTCGCGCTCGATCACGCCGGATACGATGATGATTCTCACGTCCTTCAGCGATTCGTCGCTACGGATGCTGCGACAGACAGCGTTGCCGTTGATGTCGGGGAGCATGTAGTCGAGGACGATCGCGTCCGGGCGGAACTCGCGCGTCCTGAGCCCGGCATCGAAACCGGTTGCGGCCGTCTCGACCTCAAAACGGCCGTCGTGTTCCAACAGCTCAACGAGCATCTCCACGATTGCCGGGTCATCATCGACCACAAGCACCCGTGTTTTGCCCGTTTCGAGCTGATCCAGCGGGATGTTGTGCTCCTTCATGAACTGAATGAGGGCATCCCGAGGGATTCGGCGGAACTTTGATCCGGGCACGCGGTAGCCGCGCAGTCGGCCGCTATCGAAGCAGCGGATCACGGTTTGCTGGCTGAGGCTGCAGATTTCTGCCACCTCGCCAGTCGTGAAAACGCTCTTCAGGGGTAGCGGCCCGTTCCGTTCGTTCTTAGCCATGTCGTCAACCGATCTTTCCCAAGTTCTCTATATTAACAAATATAGCACGACAGGGAGGTTTTGGCAAGCTCACGGACGGAGATCAGGCGAGATCTTTGGGATGGCAACCGTCGATCTTGCGCGGGCAGACAGGTGGGTCACCAGCATCATAACGTCTGTGGGGTGAATTCCGCTGACGCGGGCCGCTTGCCCGACGTTCCGCGGCCGGACGGCTGACCAGCGTTCCACCGCTTCCCGACGGAGGTGCCGGATGGTGTCGTAGTCGAGATCAGGGGGGATGATCCGGTGCTCGAGTTCCTGGAACTGCTCGATCATCCGGCGCTGCCGAGCAATGTAACCCTCGTATTTCACGGCAACTAGAGCGCTTTGCCACACATCGGTCTCAGCGACATAGTCGGCCAGTTCGTCGATCTGCGCGGCGAAGCGTTGGCCATCTTCCTCTGGTCGGCGGAGCCACTCGCGGAGCGACTTCCCGTCAGAGCGCAGGCGAGAGAACGCGTCCAGGAGGTCGCCGACGCGTGTCTTCCGGCGTTGGAAACGCGTCCAGCGGTCGGGTTTGACGAGGCCAAGATCGTGGGCAAGGGGTGTGAGTCGCTCGTCGGCGTTGTCGTATCGCAGGTGCAAGCGGTGCTCGGCGCGTGATGTGAACATGCGGTAAGGCTCTGTGAGACCGCGAGTTACGAGGTCGTCGATCATGACGCCGATATAGGCCTGATCTCGTCCTATAACAATGCCCTCATCGCCGGCGACGTGCCGGGCGGCGTTGATGCCGGCGATGAGGCCCTGCCCCGCCGCCTCTTCGTAGCCGCTGGTGCCGTTGATCTGGCCGGCGAGGAAGAGGCCCGCGACGGTCTTGGTCATCAGGGTCGCATCGATCTGCTCGGGGGGGAGGTAGTCGTACTCGATCGCGTAGCCCCATTGCACGATGCGGGCATGCTCGAGACCTTCGAGCGACGCCACCATCTGCCGTTGCACGTCGATGGGGAGCGACGTGCTGATGCCGTTGAGGTAGATCCGGCCGCTGTCGCGACCTTCGGGCTCCAGGAACACCTGGTGTTGGGTCTTGTCGGGAAAGCGGACCACCTTGGTTTCGATACTTGGGCAGTAGCGGGGTCCGGTCGATTCGATCTGCCCGGTGAAGAGCGGAGCGCGGTTCAGATTGGTGTGAATCAGCTCGTGGATCTTCGGGTTTGTGGCGCTGATCCAGCAGCAGACCTGCGACTGGGTGATGCGTGAGGTCATGAACGAGAAGGGCGTGGGCGTTTCGTCGCCGGGCTGCTCCCGGAGTTTCGAGTAATCAACGCTGTCGCCGGCGACACGCGGCGGGGTGCCGGTCTTGAGCCTCGCGAGCGAGAACCCGGCAGCTTGCAGGGATTCGCTGAGTCGGTTGGCTGCGGGCTCACCGATCCGGCCGCCGGGCGATTGTTCCGTGCCCGTGTGCATCAGGCCGCGGAGGAAGGTGCCGGGCGCCAGAACGGCAGCGCCAGTTCTGATCCGGCGTCCGTCGGCGAGCACAACGCCCCGCACCCGGCGTGCGGGGCCGGTCCGTGGCTCAATCAGGACGTTGTCCGCCTCACCCTCGATGATCGTCAGGTTCGGGCAATCCTCGAGGTACAGCCGTACGATGTTGGTATACGACCGGCTGTCGGCTTGTGCCCGCGGTGCCCAGACGGCGGGTCCTTTCCGGCGGTTGAGCATGCGGAATTGGATGCCGGCCGCGTCGGCCGCGAGCCCCATCAAGCCTCCGAGTGCATCAACCTCGCGGACGATCTGCCCCTTGCCGAGGCCGCCGATGGCCGGGTTGCAGGACATGCGGGCGATGGCGTCGCGGCGGAACGTGATCAGAAGAGTGCGCGCACCGAGATTCGCGGCTGCCCACGCCGCCTCAACGCCGGCATGCCCGCCGCCGACCACCACCACATCGGCTGACAGATCGGTCATGACCATTTGACTATTGTATCGCCACGGATTGAGCGGGTGTCGGCCCGGGGCGTGGGCCGTGGCCGAAGGAGTGCAAAAAGCCGCCGTATGTGTTTTGCTCGTGAACCGGTGCGTGTTAGCATCATGCCTCCCTCACTGGCACTCACAGGGTGGCGCGCCGCATTGGCGCGGGTGGCGCCCGGGTGAGGTGTGGTTCGGGCTGGACTCATGGGTGAGGTCACATGACGAGCGACAATCCTGCCGGGTCCGGGGTGAAGGATGCGTCGGGTGGGGGTGGCTCTCCCCGGGCGCACGGATTCACCGATGGAATCGTGCGCATCTTCCTGAACTCCAATCTGTCACTGATCTTGATCCTGCTGGCTGTGGTGCTTGGCGTGGCGGCTCTGTTGATCACGCCGCGGGAGGAGGATCCGCAGATTGTGGTCCCGATGGCCGATGTGTACGTACGCTTTCCGGGTCACTCGGCGGAGGAGGTGGAGCAGCTCGTGGCAACGCCGCTGGAGAAGCTGCTGTACCAGATTGACGGCGTGGAGTACGTGTACTCGATGTCGCGGGAGGGGGAAGCGGTCATCACGGTGCGCTACTACGTGGGGGAGGATCGGGAGCGCAGCCTGGTCAAGCTGTACAAGCGGATCGACGAGCATGTGGACCTCGTGCCGCTGGGGGTGGCGGGCTGGGTGATCAAGCCCGTCGAGATTGACGATGTGCCGATCGTGACGCTGACGCTGACGAGCGCGACGGCGGATGCCTACGCCCTGCGTCGCGTGGCGGAGGAAGTTGTCGAACGTCTGGCGAGTCTCGAAAACACTTCGCGGGCCTACGCCGTCGGCGGTCGGTCTCGCGTTGTTCAGGTTTACCTTGATCCGGAGCGGATGCAGGCGTTCAGCGTTTCGCCGCTGGAGGTGCAACGGGCTATCGAAGTGACAAACGTCACGCAAACCGGTGGCGAGTATGCGCGCGGTGACCGTATGTACCGCGTTGAGGCCGGGCGGGCGTTTGCGAATCCTGATGAGCTCCGCGACCTGGTCGTGGGCGTGTTCTCCGATCGGCCCGTCTATCTGCGGGATGTCGCCGACATCGTGGATGGTCCGGCGGAGGCGAGCAGCTACGTGCGTCACGGGTGGGGGCCGGCGCGCGGCTTCGAGCAGGAGGCGGCTTTCCCCGGGGCTCTCATTGGCGCGGCGGCGCCGGCGTCCGTCGCTGAGCACGTCGCCGACATCTCGCAACCGGCGGTGACGATCGCGCTGGCGAAGAAGAAGGGCACCAACGCGGTCTGGGTGGCGGAGGCGATTCTCGCCGCTACGGAAGAGCTGAAGCGGGACATCATCCCGGATGACATCGAGGTCGTGATCACGCGCAACGCCGGCCGCACGGCCGATGAGAAGGTCAACGAGCTTGTCGAGGCACTGGCCGTCGCGGTTTTCATTGTGATCGCGCTGCTCACGCTGGGTCTGGGTTGGCGTGAGGCGCTGATCGTAGCTGTGGCCGTGCCCGTCGTGTTCGGGCTGACGCTGACCGTCAACCTGCTGTTCGGATACACGATCAACCGTGTGACGCTGTTTGCGCTGATTCTGTCGTTGGGTTTGCTTGTGGACGACCCGATTGTGGACGTGGAGAACATCACGCGGCACTTCGGGATGCGCAAGAAGGCCACGCGGCGGATTGTCTCGGAAGCGGTGGCGGAGATCCGGCCGCCGCTGATCACGGCGACGCTGGCCGTCATCGTCTCGTTTCTGCCCATGCTGTTTATCACGGGCATGATGGGGCCGTACATGCGGCCGATGGCGCTGAACCTGCCGGTGACGATGGTGATGTCGATGGTGGTGGCGTTCACCATTACGCCCTGGCTTTCGTATCACATGCTCAGACGCCGGTATGCACGCGGGCAGGCCGGGGACGCATCGGGTGAGACGGGGCATGACGACGACGTAGGGATCGAATCCGTCCGGGGGACGGTGTTGTACAGGATCTTCTACCCGCTGATGTCGCCGCTGCTGCGGTCGCGCACGAAGGGCTGGCTGTTTCTTGGTGTGATGGGGGTGTTGCTGTTGCTGGCCGCGGCGTTGGCCGGCGTGCGGAATGTGCCCCTCAAGATGCTGCCGTTTGACAACAAAAACGAGCTGCAACTTGTGCTCGACTTCGATGAAGGCACGACGCTGGAGCGTGCGGATGCGGCCGTGCGCGCGTTTGAGCGCTATGTGGCTGACGTGCCCGAGGTCGTCGATTTCACGAGTTACGTCGGCACGGCGAGCCCGATGGATTTCAACGGGCTGGTGCGGCATTACTACCTGCGGCAAGGGGCCAACGTCGCGGAAATCCGGCTGAATCTCGTCGGCAAGAAGAGTCGTGTTCAACAGAGCCATGCGCTGGGGTTGCGGATGCGCGATGACCTGACGGCGATTGCGGATCGGCACGGTGTGCGCATGAAGATCGTCGAGAGTCCGCCGGGCCCGCCGGTCCTGGCGACCGTGGTGGCCGAGGTCTACGGTCGGCCGGACCACGCGTACGAGGATCTGATCGCCGCGGCGCGAACGGTGCGAGCGCGGCTGGAGATCGAGCCGGGCGTCGTGGATGTGGACGACATGGTGGAGGCCGACAGCCCGAAGCTCGTGTTTGTGACGGAGCGGGAGAAAGCGGCGCTCAACGGCGTGTCGGTGGCGGAGATCGCGGCAACCGTTCGTACAGCCCTGGATGGAACGGCTGTCGGTACGATTCAGCTCCCGGCGGAGCGCAGCCCGCTGGAGATCGAGCTTCGTCTGCCGCGACCACTGCGCTCCAGCGCCGTGGATCTATCGCGGCTGCACGTGAAGGGCCGTTCGGGTGCCCTGGTTCCGCTGGCAGAGCTTGGCCGGTGGGAGGAAGCGCGCGTCGACAAGACGATCTACCACAAGAATCTTGAGCGAGTGGTGTACGTCCTGGCGGAGACTGCGGGGCGGCCCCCGGCGGAGTGCGTGGTAGACATCCAGGCTGACCGAAAGCCGCACGTGTTCCTCGCGGTCGTGCCTTTGGCCGATGCTCCGGAGTCCATGAGCGGTCAGCTTCATGACCGGAACCGAGATGGTAGTGCGAGGACTCCGCGGCCGCTCACGTCGCGATCCTACTTCCTCAACGGGGGCGGCTTCGACTGGTGGGTCCCCGACGGCATCCGCGTTGACTTCGCGGGCGAGGGCGAGTGGCAGATCACGCTCGATGTCTTCCGCGATCTGGGGCTCGCGTTCGGAGCCGCGCTGGTGGCGATCTACATCCTGCTGGTCGGTCAGATGCGATCGTTCAGCATTCCCATCGTGGTGATGATGGCCATCCCGCTCACCGTGATCGGCATCATGCCCGGCTTCTGGCTGCTGAACTTGGTCACGGCCGAAACGGTCGGCGGCTATGCCGACCCCGTGTTTTTCACGGCGACGGGGATGATCGGGATGATCGCGCTGGCGGGGATCGTCACGCGGCAGGCGATCATCATCGTGGACTTCATCCACCTGTCGCTCGCTCAGGGGCACTCGCTGTTCGACGCGATCCTGGCGAGTTGCGTCGTGCGCTTGCGGCCGATTCTCCTGACGGTGCTGACCGCCATGGTGTCGGCCGCACCGATCACCATCGACCCGATCTTCTCGGGGCTGGCCTGGGCGCTGATCTTCGGGCTGTTTGCCTCGACCGTTTTCACACTGTTCGTGATCCCCGTTGTTTACTACCTTGTGTACGAGAACAAGCCGGGGCACGGCGTGCCGATTCTGACCGAGGGGGATTGAGTTGGGCGCGGACGGCGCCGGTGCGTTTGTATCGGGACCGGCGGAGTCGTTTTTCTGAGGAGAAGTGTCATGCGTCATCGCGTGGGTACGTTGTTTCTGGTTGGCGTCGGGTTGTCATTGTCAGGTTGCGTTTCTTCGCGCCCTGTCTCGACAGAGACTCTGCTGCGGGAAATGACCGACCTGAAGGGCCTGGCCGAGTTCCCCAGCCCGTCGTTCACGTGCCGCCAGTTTTCGAGCTATGACCGAGCATCCACCTCGGCGGAAGACCAGAAGACGTGGTTCGCCAATGGCGACTGCGGCAAGTACCTGCGACAGGAAGAGCACGACGGCCGCTCAGAGTACGTCATGATGGACGTCGACGGGCCGGGTGCGATCGTGCGTATCTGGTCGGCCAATCCGAAGGGGACCTTGCGGGTGTACCTGGATCACGATGACAAGCCCGTGCTCGAGGTCCCGATGGCGGATCTGCTGAGCGGGAAGGCCGCCGGTGTGCCGGAGCCGATTGCCCACGTGCGGAGTGCGGGTTGGAACTGCTATCTGCCGATCCCGTATGCCGAACACTGCCTGGTCACCAGCGATGAGGGCGGGTTCTATTATCACGTCAACTACCGCACGTACGCGCCGGGCACGGACGTGGTCACGTTTACGGTGGCCGATCTGGAGACACTGGCCGAGGTGATCGGCGACACGGCTTCGCATCTGGCGTCGCCGGGCGGCGTTGCCCCCACGGCGAAGATGGGGAGCGGTGCCGCGTCTGGGGAGCTCGTTGAGCTTCAGCCGGGTCACTCGCATACGCGGTACGTGACGAGCGAGAAGCCGGGTGCCATCTGTGAATTGCGTGTGAAGGTCGTGGCGGACGACGTCGAGCGAGCTCTACGGCAGATGCTGCTGACGATTGCCTTCGATGGGCAGCGGACGGTGGCGTGTCCGTTGGGGGATTTCTTTGGCGCGGGTCCGGGCGTCAACGCGTATGAATCGTTGCCACTGGGCGTCACGGATGACGGGGAGATGTGGAGCCACTGGGTCATGCCGTTCCGCAAGACGGCTCAGTTGGACATCCTGAACCTCGACGACCAAGCGGTGTCCGTCTCGCTGGACACGTTGGCCACAGACGTTAAATGGACCGATCAGTCGATGTATTTTCACGCCGGCTGGCGGGTGGAGCGCGATGCGTCTACGCGGCCGCCTTCGGATTGGAATTATGTCACGGTGAATGGGCAGGGCGTGTTCGCCGGCGCGGCCTTCGCCATCGCCAACCCTGTCAAGCAGTGGTGGGGTGAGGGTGACGAGAAGATCTACGTGGATGGAGAGTTGTTTCCGAGCCACTTCGGCACGGGCACCGAGGATTACTACGGGTATGCCTGGTGCAGCCCCACTCCGTTCACGCATGCGTATCACAACCAGCCGCGTTGCGACGGGCCGAACAACTACGGGCACACGGCCGTCAACCGCTGGCACGTGCTTGATCGAATTCCGTTCGAGCGTGAGTTTCGCTTTGACATGGAGCTCTGGCACTGGTGGGAGGGACGCGTGCTTGAGATGTCGGTCGCGACGTACTGGTATGCCCGGCCAGGTGCCACGAGCAATCTCGCGGTTCCCACGGCGGATGACCTGCGTCTGGCCAAGGTGCCAGAGTACGTTGCATCCCGCGTAAAGGGTGCGCTCGAAGGTGAGGAGATGCGGGTCGTTGCGAAGATCGGGACGCCCGGCCCACAGGACATCGCCAACTGCAGCAACGAACGGCATCTCTGGTGGCGTGGTGCGAAGCCCGGGGACAAGCTCGTGCTGGCGTTTGACGCAGCCGAGGCCGGTACGCACCGCGTCTATGGCCGATTCGTCAAGGCCCATGACTACGGCATCATCCGGCTGTGGCTTAACGACAAGCCCGCCGGCCGGCCGATCGACTTCTACAACGACGGCATCCTGGTGACGGATGAGATCCTGCTCGGCGAATTCGATTTGTCTGCCGGCGACAACCGGCTAACGGCCGAGGTCATCGGGGCGAACGGAAAAGCCGTGCGGGAGTACATGTTCGGGCTGGACTACGTGCGTCTGGAGCGAGAGACCGAGTCGCGCTAGTCGTCGGGAGAGAGGTGGCGGGCTTCGTCAGCCGGTTTTCGGTGTGTTTCGTTGTAAGAAGTTGTCGCGTTACGCCGTGTGCGCGTCGCCGGGGGCCTGAACGGCTGGCCGCGGTGATTGGCGTCTGGGTAAGATAGGGCGATTGAGTGCACGTTCCCGGCCAACCCGGATCCGGCTTCATGAACCACCGTTGGAGGAAGGATATGATGAGCCACGTGACTCGTACCTCGTATTGGCGTTTGTCGTGTTGTCTCGCGGGTATTGCTGTTCTCGCCCTGTTCGTTGCGCGGGCACCTGCGCAGGACAAGATCCCTGTCAAAAGTGCGGATGATCTTCCGCGTCACACGTACCAGATCGCAGGCACGGCGACGGAGCTGCTCCATTCGGATGAGCAGTGCACCGAGCTGGCGAAGCAGCTTCGCGCGGACGTTGAGGCCGATCTCGAGAAGTACCAGATTGAGGACGTCACGACGCTCAAGGGGCTGTATGGCCTTCTGGGTGGGCTGGACTTGCTCGAAGGGAAGTATGATGCGGCTCTGAAGAACATGGCGCGTGTTCGCGATCTGGAAGAGAAGCAGGCCGCGAAGCTGATGACGGGGGTGATGGGTGAATCGTACATCGCGGCTCGCCGCGCCGCAGGTGGCGATGATGTGAAGTTCCGCAAGCTGTTCAAGGAACTGTTGCTCAAGCGCGTGCGCGCCCTGCCGTGGGATATCTGCGGCGACGATATCGAGCAGCGGAAGGGGCAGGCGGAGATCTTCAGCGAGAGCCTCCTCATGGGGATCGTTAAGAGCAGCGTGGATCCTGTGGTGGCGAAGACCGGTGGGAAGATCAGCGACGACATCGCGAAATCGCTCATCGGCATGCGGGCTGTGATCAAGATCCGGTTGCCGTTGAAGGCCGAGATGGTGGCGGTGTATTCCGCGGTTGTGGACGAGCACCGCGTGCAGAAGAAGGACATCTGGGCGGAGCGGACCGTTCACCTGACCAAACGCGAGAAGCTGGCGCCGGTCGTGGTCGGCATCTGGGACTCCGGCGTCGACACCGAGATCTTCGGCAAGCAGCTTTGGACGAACGCGAACGAGAAGCCGGACGGCGCCGACAACGACGGCAACGGCTTCGTGGACGACATGCACGGCATCGCGTTCGATCTCAACGCGAATCGCGTGACCGAACTGCTGCACCCGCTGGATGGCTTGAACTCGGGCCCCGAGGTGATCGCCCGGCACATGAAGGGCTTCCTCGACGTTCAGGCGGCGATCGACAGTGAGGAGGCTACGGCGGTCAAGGAGTACCTCGGGAGCCTCAAGCCGGACGACGTCAAGCCGTTCATCGAGGATCTGTCCCTGTTCGGGAACTACTCGCACGGGACGCATGTCGCCGGCATCGCCGCTGACGGTAACCCGTTTGTTCAGCTCCTGGCGGCACGCATCACCTTCGACTACCACATGATTCCCAGGTGCCCGTCGGTTGAGCAGGCGCACAAGGACGCCGCCGCCGAACGCGCCGCAGTGGACTACTTCAAGCAGAACGGCGTGCGGGTGGTGAACATGAGCTGGGGTGAGAGCCGGTCGTCGGTCGAGTCGATCTTGGAGCAGCACGGCGTCGGCGAGAACGCCGAGGAGCGGGCCGAGCTGTCGCGAAAGATCTTCAAGATCATCAGCGACGCGCTGTATGAGGCGATCAAGGGTGCGCCCGACATCCTGTTTGTCACGTCGGCGGGCAACGCTGACAACGATGTCGAATTCGACGAGATGATCCCCTCGGGGTACGACCTGCCGAATCTGCTCGTCGTCGGCGCGGTGGACCAGGCCGGCGATCCGACGGACTTCACGAGTTTTGGCCGCACGGTTGGCGTGTACGCCAGCGGCTTCGAGGTCGACAGCTATGTTCCCGGCGGAAAGCGGATGAAGTTCTCGGGCACGTCGATGTCTTCGCCGAACGTGGTGAACCTGGTGGCCAAGATGCTGGCGATCGACCCGTCGCTCACGCCCACGAAGGTGATCGAGTTGATCAAGGCCGGCGGCGACCGCGTCGGCAGTGACAAGAAGCTGCTGCTGATCAACCCGAAGAAGACGATTGCGCAACTGCGCAAGTAGGGTTTTCTGCGGGACGGGCGGCGCGTGCTTGTGCATCACGCGCCGCCCGTCCCGATTCGGCCACATCGTTGGGGCAGCCGGGCTATGCAAACCATCGGCCTGATCGGCGGAATGAGCTGGGAATCAACGCTCGAGTACTACCGCATCATCAACCAGCGCGTCGCGAAGCGGCTTGGCGGCTTGCACTCGGCCCGATGCGTGTTGTGGTCGTTCGATTTCGAGGAGATTGAGGCGCTTCAACACCGCGGAGACTGGGGCGCCGCCACGCGGCGTATGATCGAGGCCGGGCAGGCGCTGCAACGGGCGGGTGCCGACTTCCTCGTGATCTGCACCAACACGATGCACAAGATGGCTGACGCGGTGGAGACGGCCGCGGGGCTCCCACTGCTCCATATCGCCGATGCGACGGCGGAACGCATTCGGGAGCGGGGCTTTCGCCGCATTGGCCTGCTCGGCACGCGGTTCACGATGGAGGAGGCGTTTTACAAGGGCCGGCTGATCGAGCGGCACGGCCTCGACGTCGCCGTGCCCGACGATGCCGATCGGCAGGCCGTGCACGACGTCATATACAACGAGCTCTGCAAGGGGGAGATCCGCGACGCGTCTCGCCGGCGTTTTGAACACATCATCGGGCAGCTCGCCGACGCCGGCTGCGAGGGAATCATCCTGGGCTGCACGGAAATCGGTTTGCTTATCAAGCCGGAGCACACTCCCATCCCGCTGTTTGACACCGCGGTCATCCACGCGGAGGCGGCCGCCGAGCGGGCCCTCGCGTAACGCGGCGTGTCGACGCTCCCATCGAGCTTGCACTATACTGGTTGAGCAGTCGACACCGGCGATCGCACCGCGCGAATCCCCACCCTCAGCGGACGACGGGGTGGTTTCTCCGGGAGCCTGCCGATCGGGCCTCGGTGTCGCTCTATCAGCAAGTCGCCCGAGCATGTCTGGATGAAGCGAGGAACGCCATGGATGTCATACTGGACGGGAACTCCCTATCGATCGAGCTAATCGTCGCTGTTGCCCGAGACTGGGCGGCTGTCAGCGTCTCCGACGAGGCACGCAAGACCGCTCAGCGGAGCCGCGACCTCCTGGAGAAATGCGTTGCGGAGGGGATTGCGATCTACGGCGTGACCACCGGCATTGGGGAGTTCGCAAGCGTGCGCATCTCCCCCGAACAGAGTGCCGAGCTCAGCCGGCGGATCGTCTACAGTCATTCGGCCGGGACGGGCGACTTCTTCCGCGAGGATGCGGTCCGCGCTGGGATGCTCTGCCGCGCGAACGTCCTGGCGAAGGGCTACTCCGGCGTGCGACTGAGCCTGATCGACACCGTCATCGGCATGCTGAACAAGGGTGTTGTTCCCGCCATCAACGAGAAGGGTTCGCTGGGCGTGAGTGGTGACCTTTCGCCACTGTCACAGTTCGCCGAGGTGGCGATCGGCGAGGGCCGGGCGTTTTACAAGGGTGAGCTGATGTCCGGTGCGGAGGCGATGAAGCGCGCCGGTGTTCAGCCGACGGATCTCACGTTCAAGGAAGGCCTCGGCCTGATCAACGGCTCGCAGATGATGACGGGCGGAGCGGCGCTGTTGTGCTACGACGCCGAGCGCGTTCTGAAGAACGCGATGATCGCTGCCGCCATGACGATGGACGCGCTGCGGGCTGTGGAGCGGGCGTTTGATCCGCGGATTCATCGAGCGCGACCGTATGGTGGTCAGAACGCTGTCGCCGCCAATCTGCTGAAGCTGTTTGAGGGCAGCACGATCATGGCGGACAAGTCGGGCAAGGTGCAGGACGGCTACAGCCTGCGTTGCACGCCGCAGGCCCTTGGGCCGTCGCTGGACACGCTCGAGCATACCCGCCGGGTCGTGAGCATCGAGGTCAACTCGGCCGCGGACAACCCGATTTTCGATCCGCATGAAGGGCAGTACTTCGCGGCGGGGAATTTCCACGGGCAGCCGATCGGCTTCGTCGTCGATTTCCTGTGCATCGCGATGTCGGAAGTCGCCAATCTCTCTGAGCGGCACACGAACCGCATGCTCAACCCGACCCTGTCCGGGTTGCCTGATTTCCTGATCGAGGGCAAGGGGCTCAACTCGGGGCTGATGGTCGCGCAGTACACCGCCGCGGCCCTCGTTTCGGAGAACAAGGTGCTTTCGCACCCGGCGTCGGTCGACTCGATCAGCGTCTCGGCCGATCAGGAGGACCACGTCAGCATGGGGCCGATCGCCGTTCGCAAATGTGGCGAGATTGTGCGAAACGTCCGAGCGGTGCTGGCCATCGAGATGATGGCGGCGGCCCAGGCGTTCGACTTCTGGAAGGGCAAGAAGCCCGGGCGCGGCACGCGGATCGCATACGAGCTGATCCGTGAGAAGGTGCCTTTCATGAAAGACGACCGCGTGATGTACCCGGACATCGAGGCGATCCGCCAGCTTATCGAGTCCAACACGATTCTCGATGCGGTGGAGAGCGAGATCGGGCCGCTGCTGATGGCTCGCGACATGGACCTGCCGCGTCCCAACGTGCCGGCGTAGTCCGCGTGCGAGTGGGGCAGGGGACCGTGGCGGGTGTGGGCACGGTCTCGGTCGCTGCCCCTCCGCGACAAAAACAAACCCGCTCGCCGGGGTGCGGCCGGCGAACGGGGTGGGAAAGGAGGAGAGTGGCTTGCCTGTGAGCGTCACCCTCTCTTAGACGCTCCGTGGGGTCTTCTGACACGGAATCCCGCTGCTGGAATCGCGGAGGTGGGCGCCTTGCCGCGCAAGAAGGCACCCGCCCGCCGCGGGCTGATAACGACGAGCGGATGCAACGAGTAGGCGAATCGTGCAGTTCACGGTGAGCGGGTGAGCCCATCCGTCCTCGCGATGCCGACGCTCGCCCGTCCACGGACTGCGCGTGCCGTCGCATGGCCGACGAGAGTCGTTCACCCACTCCTGGCCGGGTCGACGCCGAATCTGAGACAAAACATCGGCGGGGAAACGATGTGGAACGCGTCGCGTGGTCGTGACAGCGGGGGTGTGCTTGCGAAGCCGGTCCTGTGTGTCGTCAGCGGCGCGGTCTGATGACGCGCTGGTCCTGAAGAGGAGGTTGGGCTGGCTGTGTACGTGCGGCTGCCGAGCGGCGCGCCGGTGGCGATTTTCGAGCCGTACGCGTTCTTCGATTCGACTCTGGCCAAGTAATCGCCGGGATGGCTGGTTGACGGAGCACGAAGGGTCGAGCGAGGAAGCACCCGGCTCTTCGCGACCATTCTTCGTACACCCCCAAGGCCGGCCTGCGCCCCGTGTGCACTCCCCGGGCCGCCTTCAGTCACCAATTCGCGACGCAGTGGCCGCTACGTTTCTTTCACACCAGGACCCCCTCTCGTGGTTCGCACGGTCGATCGCTGGGCGTGTGTCGCGTCAGTATTTTCGTACGACGCCGACGACGACGCCCTGGATCTGCACGTTCTTGGTTTTGATGGGTTTGTATTTTGGGTTTGCCGGTTGGAGCCGGACGCCATTGGGCTCGCGATAGAAGCGTTTGAGGGTAGCCTCGCCGTCCTGGAGGAGGGCGACGACGGTTTCGCCATCGCGGGCGGTGGGTCGTTTCTCGATGACGACGAAATCACCATCGCAGATGTTGTCGTCGATCATGCTGTCGCCGCGGACCTTGAGCACGAAGCGTTCATGGGGGGAGACGAAGACCTCCTCGAGGTCGAGTGCCTCGCGGTCTTCGATGGCCTCGATGGGGTGGCCAGCGGCGATGGTGCCAACCAGGGGGAGCCGGGTGGGGCGTTCGTCAGGGAACTCGATGTTGGCACTAAGTCGCAAAGAGCGTGCCTTGTGTCGGGCACGCCGGAGGTAGCCTTTTTTCTGGAGGGCGGCGATGTGTTCGAAGACGGTTACTTTGCTGACGTGGAACTCGTCCGCCAACTCCTGCATGGTGGGCGCGTACCCGCGGGCGTTGGTGAAGTCCCGGATAAACGTGAGCATGCGAAGTTTCTTGGGCGTGAGCGCCGACGACTGTTTGCTGGGCTTTCGCGGCATCGTATTCCTCCGCCAAGTACGCGCTGAGTGACCCGAAACTCACCGGGGGCAGAGGACGGTCGGCAGCGGCCCAAACGCGCCTGTCATCAGCTTCGGCAGCTTGCGCGGCATCTTCGGCTTCGCCGAGCAGGTCAAGCTGGTGATTCAGGTGCCTGTTCAGGTTGTGGAGATCGATGTCGTCCAGGGGCGTGGTTTCAAGCTGCAGAAGCTCGGGGCCGGTCTCACGCACTTCGCGGCGGAAGTCACCGCCGGGACCTAGCACGCACAAGAGACGACCTCGAGGTTGCTGCTTTGCGGACACCACGCACTCCTTTGCGATTCCGCTCCGTTTATCCTGCACCCATGTTAGCAGGTTATTCGTACAAATAATAACCTAACATCGGTCGCAAGTCAAACGGGACGTAGAAACCGCCAATCCGTTGGCGATACGCAACATGATGGTGCTGACCATCATAAGAACAACTATAGCTTGTATCTGGGGCAAAGCGCGGAAAACTCCGGAGATTTTCGGATTTTTCGGTGTGTGGCGTGCGCGGTTCCGGGGCGTGCAGAAAATGCGCAAAAGCTGTCAAGAAAATGGGTTGGCTGGCCCCGAGCGGCCCAAACTGGGCCGAACAATCAAGCGCCGCCCGGGTACGTTGTCCCGCGCCATTGCGTGCGCAGACCCGCCAGACGGGTCATGGCGTTGCACACCATCGCCAGGCAGATCGATGACCCGAGGGGGTAGGTCAGGGCCCAGGGTCGAGCCATGCCGCTCAGCGGATAGAACCGCCAGAGAATCGTCTGTTGGGCGATGAGGGTGAAGGCAGCGGCGGCGGCGATGCCGGCCGTGTTCGGCCCGAGCAGTGGTGAAAGGAGCAGACTCAGGAATGGGAAGACGCTGAAGATGCCGAGGACCACAGCGCTCACGATTAGACGCGCCCAGGTCCGGAAGCAGCCGTAGAAGATCCGGCTCCACCCCTTCCAGATCTGGCGAAGCCCGCTGTACATGTGGACGGTGTAAAGCCCGCCGCCCTGGATCACACGCAGCCCGATTCCCTTGAGCTTAGCGAGGCGGGCGAAGTGCATATCCTCGTTGAGTGCGGCTTTGACCCGCGTGTGTCCACCCAGCTCGTCGTAGGCTTCGCGGGTCATGAGCATGAAGGCACCGTTCGCGTACGCACGCCGTGAGCGCGGGTCGTTTACCTTCTCGGGCGGGAACCAAAAGACCATGATGGCTCCGGCGGGCGGCTGAATCACTCTTTCCCAAAACGTATGCGTTTCGAGCTCCGGCAGCACGGACAGGAACCGCAACCCGTTCCGCTGGGCGAAGCGCACCGCGGCGGACAGCAGCCGGGGTGTGTGGAATCGGCAGTCGGCGTCGGTGAAGCAGAGCCATTCGCCGGTCGCCTGCTGCTGGCCCTGGTGCATGGCGTGGTTCTTGCCGGCCCAGCCGGCGGGCAACTCGTGAACGTGCACAACGCTCAGCCGCGGATCCTGGCCGGCAAGCCGATCGAGGATCTCCCCGGTGCGGTCGTCGCTACGGTCGTTGATGGCGATGATCTGCAAACCGGGGTAATCCTGGGACAGCAAGCCTGTCGCGCATGTTTCGACGTTATCCTCTTCGTCCTTGCCAGCAACGAGAACGGTCAGCCTGGGCCATGGATCGGACGAGCCGTCTGCGTCCTGGGGCTTCAGGGCGGGCTCGTTTCCGGCGCGGTTCAACGCGAAATGGCGTCGAAGCCAGACCAGCCCGATGAAGCAGAGCAGCCAGAACCAGACGGACGTCCAGGAAAGCTGGAGCGTGAAGCTGAGGAACGCGAACGGCATGCGAGGTCTCCGGTTTACAGGTTGAGCAGCGTAACGAAACGGTGACAATGGGGCCAACGTTCTGCTTAGAGGATTTGCCGATGAAGCGCTGTGCGAGATGGATGTTGGTTTTGCTGATCGGTCTGGTGGGGAGTCTGGGCGCTGATCGCGCGACAGCGCAGACGGACAAGCCGTCGCCGACGAGCATGCCGACGATCAGCTACATGGATCCCGGCTTCGGGTTTGAATTGCGGCTTCCGGCGGGGTGGGCGTACGACCGCACTCGTTTTCAGGATTTTGAAGACTCGATTGGCTTGTTGCGGGGGCGCGGCGCGGGGGGGCGGCGCGGCTTGCAGATCGTCGTGTTTCGCAGTTTTGACATGAAGCCCTTCGAGGACTGGATCGTCGATTTCGGAAAGGCATCGGCGGAGTTACTGCACTCCGAGCGCGTGGACTGGGAGACGTGGCGCTTGCCGCCGCGGGCGGGTGCCGTGCTGACGTACATGTCGAAGCTGGCGGCGTTGGAGTCGCGCTCGCACTATCTGTGCGTGCCGTTCGATCCGAACACGGTGTGGGTGCTGGCGTATAGCGGACACGCGGCCAACGACGCGGAAAAACGGCAAGTGCGGGAGGAGTTTGACCAAGTGGCTGGTTCGCTCCGCGTGCATTACGACGCGGAGGAGGCTGCGCAGCTGGCGCCTGCGTACGACCGGGGCAAGGCGCTGATTCGCAAGCTGCGGGCTCGCGGTTCCGAGGTCCGGCTCGACGACGCGGAGCACTTCTACGAGATCACGTTGGGCGGAGAGGCCATCGGCTACTTGCAGCGGCGTGTCGCGCGCGAGGAGTACGTGTTCAGCAAGCCGGATGCCTCGCGACGCTACGCAAAGGACGGTGTGCGGATCCGGGAGCGATCCTGGCGGTTTGGCAAGGACGGCGCGGCCGACTTCACACGGCTGGATATGTTCAGCAGCTTCGACATGAAGAGTGAGCTGATCGAGCAGCGGCAGATCCAGGTCCCGCCCCGTAACGTGAAGCCGCAGGAGCTCTTCACGACGACGGATCAGATTGTCCGCGAAGACACCGTGTTGTTTTCGAGCCATTCCACCAGCCGCGACCGCACACTGCCCGATCCGGGCAAACCGATCAGCGTGGGTCCGGTGTACCTAGATTCGGCATGGGTGCGGCTGTTGCCGGGGCTCTTGTTGAGCGGCTCATCCGATTTGCACGCCGTCGCGGTGTACAACCTGGAGACGCGCTCGCTGCTGTCGCACACGATCAAGTCCGTCGGGGAGCGGGCGTTGCCGGAAGGTGCGGGCACGGCCTATGCGTTCGAGATGCGGGAGGGGTTCATCGGGAAGCCCGGCATCGCGTACACGAATGCCGCGGGGACGATGTTGCGTCTGGAGGCGAACGACGCTGTCATTCAGCGCGTCTCGCGTGACGAGATCGAGCGGAAATACGGCCTGCGGCGTAGCGAGGCCCGGCAGCGTTTTAAGTTCTCGGAAGAATGAGCGACAGCGACGCCGGCTACGGGCTGGGGCGTGCCCGGAGTGTCACGGACCAGAAGAACGGGCGGTTTGCATCGAGGCGCAGTCCTTCGATGAGCACACGCTCACTGGGCTGCGTCTGCTCGAGCGCCAGGCCCACATCCTGAAGGCCCACCACGGGAACCCGATCGAGGCGGAGGATCAGGTCTGCCGGCCGAATGTGCGCGTAGTCCGCAGGTCCGCCGCGGTCGATGTCATCGACGATCAGCCCGGCATAATCGGGAAGGTCGTACTTGCGGCGCAGCTCGCGGGGGATCTCCTGAAGCTGCATACCCAGCAGCTTGCGCGCCAACTTGTCGCCATCTGGTAGCGGGATGGATTGGAGCGTCACCGTCAGGTCGACCGTTTTCTGTGCTCGTTGCACAGCCAGACGCACCTTGCTGTCCGGCTTCTGGCTCAACAACTGGACGTAGTAGTCGATCCCATTGCGAAGCGGCTGGTCGTTGAACCGCAGCAGACGATCGCCCGGTTTCAGGCCGGCCTCGGCGGCGGGGCTGTCGGCACGGACCGACACGACCTCGGCGTCGGCCCCGCCGACGTGCAGCCCGAAGCGGACGCGCTGGCGCCGCTCGATGTCGAGCAGGGCGGGGATCAGGTCCCACAGGCGGTCCACGGGGATGGCGAAGCCGATGTTCTGCGCATCACCACGGATGGCGGTGTTGATGCCGATGAGTTCGCCGTTGATGTTCAGCAGGGGCCCGCCGGAGTTTCCGGGATTGATGGGGGCGTCCGTTTGGATCAAACCGCGGTAGACGACGTCCTCAGAGAACTGGAGGTTGCGATCGAGGGCGCTGACGATGCCCCTGGTGACGGTATGCTGGAGGCCGAGTGGGTTGCCGATCGCGACGACCGTTTCGCCGACCATGATATCGTTGCTGCGGCCAAGCTTCTGGTGCGTCAGCGGTTGGTCGCTTTTGACTTTGAGCACGGCCAGGTCGTGGTCGTGGTCGACGGCGACGACCTCGGCCGGGGAGGAGCGTTTGTCGGCAAAGGTGACATGGATGTCCGATGCCTGGGACACGACGTGGGCGTTGGTAATGATGTAACCGCTCTCGTGGACAACTACCCCGGATCCGACGCTCTGGACGCGCTGGTTGCGTGTTCGCGGCGAGCCGAGGTCGAAGATCTCATCCAGAAGGGATCCGTATGTGAGGGAACGCATGCGGACGATCCGGGTGGTGTTGATGTTGACGACAGCGTCCCGGCAGCGTTCGAAGACCTGGACGATGGGTGTTCGGCGTCGATCACGATCGGCATCATCGGTGAAGGCGATGGCGGGGAGCAGAAGGGTTGCCCCGATCAACACGACAACAGGTAGTTTCTTCATTGGTGGTTCCTCGCGGCTGGCACAGACAGCTTTCTGTGGGGGGACAGCAAATTGTACCCGGGCCCGTCAGAAAATCCGCCGGTTTGGCCGTTGGGGGGCAGGGGCCGACTTGCCGGCTGGCGAGATTTGGCGCATAATGCGGGTCTTGTTGTATTTGGTTTGGACGACTCTCGCCGGAGAGTGTGAATGGGAGCATTGCTCGAATCCTTGCGAATTCTTCAGGACATCGAGCTTCAAATCGTCGACATACGCCGACAGCTGACGGCTAAGCAGCGGAGCGCGAAGCGACAGGCGGCGAAACGTCGCGTGGCCGAGGAAACGCTCCAGGCCGAGCGCGACGAGTTGCGGCAGGCGCAGATCCAGATGGACGACATCGATGTGGATCTGAAGGGCCGCAACGCCAACGTCAGCAAGTTGCGTGACAACCTGAACACGGTCAAGACCAATAAAGAGTATGCGGCCGTTCTCTCTCAACTCAATAATGAGAAGGCGGACGTCACTCGGTTGGAGACGCGGGCCTACCAGTTGATGGAGGCGGTGGAGGCGAAGAAGAAGCTGGTACAAGAGCACGAAGCGGCCGTTGAGCAAGAGATGCGGCGGCTGACGGACCTCGAAGGACAGCTTGGCCAATCGCAGAACTCGTTTGCCGGTCGGTTGGAGGTGCTGGAAGAGGAGCGCTCGAAGGCGAGCAGCGCTCTCGATCACAAGACGCTGCAGCTATTTAACCGGCTCTCGGAGCGCTACGAGGGCGAAGTGATGGCGCGTGTCATTCAGCCGTACGCCCGGCGGCAGGAGTACCTCTGCGACGGCTGCAACATGGCCCTCGCCGCAGAGCGGGCCAACGCGCTGATGACGCACGACGACGTGATCACGTGCGATAACTGCGGCCGCATCCTGTACATCGACAAGACGACGTAGGCGGTGGCGGTGGGTTTGATTATCCACGTCGACGGTGGGGCACGTGGCAACCCGGGACCGGCCGGCGCGGGGGTGGTGATCCAGGACGAGGATGGGCAGCGTCTCTACGAGGCGAGCTACTTTCTGGGGCGGCAGACGAACAACGCAGCCGAGTACCACGCGTTGATCCGTGCCCTCGATCGTGTGCAGCAGTTCGGCGCTCAATCGGTGACGATTTTCTCCGACAGCGAACTGATGGTTCGGCAACTCACGGGGGAATACCGTGTCAAGAGCCCGTTGCTCGCTCCCCTGTTTCGCCAGGCGCAGATGCTGCTGCTCAAGGTGCCGCGCTGGACCGTGCGTCACGTCCTGCGGGAGGAGAACAAGCGGGCCGATGAACTGGCCAACCTCGCCATGGATGCGGGGAAGGACCAGGTCGTGTTCGACGCCGAGGGGCAGGTCGACGAGCCGATCGAATCGCTCGGCGAGGTTGTGACCCCAGCTCAGCCGGCTGCGGCGACACCGCCGCCGCAACCCGTGGCGGAGCACCCCGTTCACCCCATGCGCAAGGCGGTCCGGGTGCGGGTTTCGCGGGCGCCGAAGCCGGGTGCGTGCCCGGCCGGTGGGTTCAGCGAGCAGACGTTTACCGTGGAGAACACGCTTCCGGCTGGGCTCTGTGTACGCGCGGCTCACGCGCTCCTGCCGACGCTGCTGGCGATGTTGAACACGGACCCGCAGGAGTTCGCGGCCATTCCGACGCTCACCGTCTGCTGTTCCCACCCCGGGTGCGGCGCGACCTTCCAGCTCTCGCCGGTACGATCGACCAACGGGGTGCCTCGTCGCCGCGACTAGCAGCAAGGGCCGTTAGCAGGGCACAGCGACCGTCTATTCGGCGGGTTGCAGCGGTTCGGTGGGGAGTGGTGTCGAGTTGTCTTCGGGCAGGCGGGGCGATTCAGCCGGCATCATCGAACCCCCACAGACAGGACACACAAGCCCCGTCCGCATGTTTTCGAGGTCGATGTAGGGCGCCCACGTTCCGTCGTCGCCGACCTTGACCATGCTGGGTTTGCCGCGCTCGTCATAGTTGAACGCGACGCGGAACTCCCCGTGCTTGGGGCAGACGAAGCGGATGCTGGCGTAGAACTGTTCCTTGCCACAGGTGGGACAGACGCGCGGCCCGGGGCCCGCGAAGTCCTCGGCCTCGTGTTCGCAGGCGAGGCAGCGCCAGGTGACCAGGAAATCGGTCGCCTGGCGTGTTTTGGGTTTCACGTTGTCGTCGCCGCCGGAGAGGACGTTCCACGTGATCGCCCCGGCCAGCAGGACCAGCACGGCGCTGAGCACGATCAGCCCGACGCGCTTGCGTTTCGATGAGTCGGCGGATGGGACCATGGGGGATTACCGGATCTTCTCAGGATTGCCTGTCCACCACCACAGGCCGCTGCGGTGGAACTGGTAGTGCCTGAAGTCGGCGGTGTTCTTGAAGCAGAAGTAGCACGTGTACCTCCAGCCGTGCGGCGGTCCGCCGGCCAGGCCCATGCATTCAAAGTTGCGTGGTTGTGGCCCCTCCATGAGCTGCTTCCTGGTGGAGACCCAGCGAACAGCCCCGTCGAACGAGGCCATGTTGATGCCGCCGTGATGGCGAGCGGTTAGCCATGTCGGGCCATTGTACCATCCTCGGGCGCCGTCATCCCACAGAAGCCGGCCGCCATCGCGCCAAGGCATTGCCAACCCGACGTCTCCGTTGCCGGAGCCGTATAAGGGGGTGTATTCGAGTTCGTCGTCGGGTCCGACCTCAGCGAGGAGAATCGTGTTCGAGGGCCGGTCCGGCTGTTTGTTGTCTGCGTTCATCAGGTCGGTGTGTACGGCGAGGTGGCGAAGGGAGTAGTTCATCCCGTAGCCGCAGGAGGGCACGTTCAGGTTCGTGCGAGGCTGGCCGTTGGGAGGCTTGGCCTCGTAGTCGAACTTGGTGAGGATGGGGTCACCGGGGCAGATGAAGGCGGCGGGGTTTCCGAGGTATGAGGGGGCGATCTTGTAGAACCAAAGGTCTTTCTTGGAGACGCCCCAGGCGGCCTCGCTCCAGAGGGCGCCAGGTTGCCAGGGGTTGGCGGAGTTGTGGGACTGGGGGAGCCAGCCGCGGTGCTCGTCCTGGTACATCCGCACGCCGGTCACGATCTGGTTGAGATTGGATCGGCAGGCGACGGAGACAGCCTGTTGTTTAGCCTTGGAGAGCGACGGCAGCAGGATGGAGATCAGGAGTGCGATGATGGCCACCACGACGAGGAGTTCGATGAGGGTGAACCCTTTCAGTTTCCGTCGGGTGGGTAGAACGCGTTGCATCTCTAACACTCCAATCCCGGATGGATTAGAACGGCCGTCGGCGGACAGAGGGACGCCGCCCACCAGAAGGGGGGCGCAGGCCTACTCTGATTCTGCCAGAAGAACGCGGTCCCTTCAAGTCGATCTCGGGGGGCCAGGCACTGCAGCGGCTGGGTGCAGGCCCTCGCTGGCCATAAGTCTCTATTCTGGCTATATTTGAATGCAGGATGGGTCGGTGACGGCCAAGCGGCGTAGTGATACCGGATCGATCGTTACGCCCAAGCCGGGTTTCGCCGGTGCCCGTATGCGCCCGCCGTATCCGAACCGCAGCGATCGACGTGCCACATCATCTCTCAGCAACCATCGGCCGTACGCGCCTTCGACGAAACGCACACGTGGACAAGCTTCGAGGAAGGCGATGCCGGCGGCGGTCAGGATGCTCGTCTCACCGACGAGGCAGCCGAGCTGGATGTCGAGGCCGGCGGCGAGGCCGAGCCTGGCGATCCGCAGCGCGGGCATCAGACCCCCGTTCTTCGCGATTCGGATATTCAGCACGCGGACGCCACCTGCGTCGATGAGTCGCTGGGCGTCCTCGATGGTCAGCAGCGATTCGTCAGCCACGATGTGACAGGAGGTTTGCTCGGCGAGGTAGGGGACGTCGGCGTCGTCCGCGTCGGAGAGCGGCTGTTCCAGCGCGCAGATGCCGTGGCTTTCGAGTGTGGCCGCAGCCTCGTTGGCTTCGAGCAGGGACCAACCCGCGTTGGCATCGGCCCGGAGTGTTATCTTCTTTTGCTCAATGCCTTTACGCAGGATTCTGTGAGTCCACGCGAGGCGGTCTTCCCACCCTTCGATGGCGACTTTGAGCTTGAAGTCGCGCAGGCCGTAGAGCCGCTGTAAACGCAGAAACGTGCTCAGCTTGCGTTGGGTGTGGCCGAGGACGATGCCGGAATAGCGGGCCGTGGCGTGGCAGCCGGGCGGCCCGAACCCGAGCAGCCCCATCCACCCGGCAACGTCGGCCGGGCGGCGCCGAAAGACGCTGCAGGTGAGGTCGAGCAGTGCCAGTTCGACGGCGGTGCGAGCGGCCGTGACAACGCGGCCGCTGACCTGGGTTGGCAGGTCCTCGATGATTTCGAGGGCTTCGACGAAGGTTGCCGGCTGGAAGTTCGCGAGCCGCGGCGCGAAGAGGTTCGCGATGTCGTCGACGACGGAATCGGGCGTTTCGCCTGTGACGTAGGCCCGCGCGATTGTCTCGCCGTAGCCGACGTGGTGGGCATAGGGCGCGCCGGCGGTGAGCTCGACGATCACCGCGTCGGCGACGTCGCGGACGGCCGCCGCGTGCTCGAACCGGATGCGCATGGGGATTGCGAGGCGGTGGATGCGCAGATGGCGGACTGGGAGGGGGGCACTCATGGGAGGGCGGAGACGGCGGCGCGATCCTGTGGAATGGGCCAGAGGTTGGTGGATTCGATGGCAGTTTGCCCTTCGCCGCTGAGCAGGTAATCGAGCACCGCTTGTACCTCGGGCGTGGACGGGGCGAGGGAGTATACATAAACCAGCTTTGCCAGGCCGTAGCGCTCCGACTCGATTTCCTCGAGCGATGGGAACGCCGGCGCCGCCCAACGCTTCATGCGCAATCCCAGGTAGCGAGCCTGGTCGTCGTAGCCGATCCCGGCGAAACCGAGCGCGTTGGGATCCTCGGCGACGCGAGCCACGATCTCGGCGTCGGAATCGAGAATTTCCCATGTGGCGTCGGCGAACCAGATCTTTGCCAGCGGGCTGAGGATCATACCGCCGCGCGTGCCCTTGGGCGGGCCGTACAGGTGGATTGGGCCGTCGACGTGCGGAGCCCCCTCGCCGACGAGGCCTTTCCAATCCGTGATCCGCTTCTGAAAGACCATGCGGACATGTTTGGCGAAGATCGCGTCCAACGGATTGTCGGGGTGCACATAGAGGGCGTATCCGTAGAAGGCGATCCGGAATACCTGGAGCTTCCGGTCGGCGAATTGCTTCAGCTCCCGCGGGGTGATCAGCCGGTCGGTGCAGGCGATGTCGCATTCGCCGCTGGCAAGGTTTCGGAACCCGTGCTGGGAGAGGTAGATGGGGGAGGCCTTGGTGGGGGCGAAGTGGCTGGATTTCGCGTTGTGCAGCCAGGATTCCACGAACTCGACCGGGATTTGTGCCCCGCCCAACGTCACGCGGATGCTGGCGCCGCTGTTCGTCGTGCCACAGCCCGTGGCCGCGAACAGCACGGATCCCAGTATTGCGAACGCCCCCAGAAGGCGGTGTACGGCGACTGCGGAGCCCCGTACACTAACGCCCCGTTTTGAAGGCTGTGGAGAGGAACTGGAACCATGGCGACCGCGACGACTGTTGGTGAGTTGTGTCATCATGTTGGGGAAACGGTAACACTGCGGGGCTGGCTGTACAACAGCCGTTCCAGCGGGAAGCTGCTGTTCCTTCTGGTCCGTGACGGCACGGGGCTCTGCCAGTGTGTGCTGGAGAAGACGGAGGCGACGGCCGAGGAGTTTGCCCTCGTCCGGCACCTGGGCCAGGAATCCTCGCTGGAGGTCGAGGGCAGCGTGCGGGCTGACGAGCGCAGCGTCGGCGGCTACGAGCTGTCCGTGACGCGCGTCCGGGTCTTGCAGAACGCGTCGGACTACCCGATCACGCCGAAGGGCCACGGCATCGATTTCCTGATGAGGCATCGCCACCTGTGGTTTCGCTCGCAGCGCCAATGGGCGATCATGCGGGTGCGGCACACGGTGATCGAGGGGATTCGCCAATACCTCAACGAGCACGGTTTCATCCTGATCGATACGCCGATTTTCGCGCCGGCGGCCGGCGAAAGTACCCAGACGCTGTTCGAGGTGAACTACTACGGCGATCCCGTGTACCTGGCGCAAACGGGGCAGCTTTACGTAGAAGCGGCGATGATGGCGCACCGCAAGGTCTACTGCTTTGGCCCGACGTTCCGCGCCGAGAAGAGCAAGACGCGGCGGCACCTGACGGAATTCTGGATGGTGGAGCCGGAGATCGCCTTCGCCGACCTGGATGACGTGATCGGGGTGGCCGAAGACTTCGTGTACGAAGTCGTTCAGAAGGTGCTGCATGAGCGGCCCATGGAGCTCCAGCTGCTCGGCCGGGATGTCAGCAACCTGGAGAGAGTGCAGAAGCCCTTTGAACGGATCACCTACTCGGAAGCGGCGGACCTGTTGCGCAGCGATCGCGTGCGGGAGATGTTGGATGCGGACCTGGAGCAGGCGAAGCAGCGCGTCGCGGAGTTGGGAAAACAGATCGAGGCGAAAGAGGCGGAGCGGTCCGCGCCCGGCACGAAGCAGTGGAAGGTGGACAAGCTGGCACAGGAGATCCTCGACGCGCGCGAGGAACTGGCCGAGCAGGAGGAAGCCGTTCACAACATTCCGAAGCACATGGAGCTGGCGTCGAGTTTTTCGTGGGGCAGCGATCTGGGCGGCAGTGACGAGACGATCATCGCCCGGTTGCACGAGCGCCCGGTCTTCGTGACGCATTATCCGCGCGGGTGCAAGGCGTTTTACATGAAGCGGAACGAGGGCGATCCGCGCGTTGTCAATAACGTGGACCTGCTTGCTCCTGAAGGCTACGGCGAGATCATCGGTGGGTCGCAGCGCGAGGAAGACCTGGATGTCCTGCTGGAGAGCATGAAGCTCCAGGGCCTGCAAGAGAGCGACTACGCGTGGTACCTCGACCTGCGCCGCTACGGCACGGTGCCGCACGGCGGTTTCGGGCTTGGGGTGGAGCGGACGATTGCCTGGATCTGCGGCCTGAAACACATTCGCGAGTCGGTTCCGTACGCGCGGATGATGGGGCGCCTCTACCCCTGACGACGTGCCCAACCGTGGGCGCGACCGTCGAGCGGCGCGCGATGGACATGTCTTACTCGGCGTGTTTCTTGAAGGGATTCACAAGGAACTTCAGCGCGTCATCCGGATCCGGCTGGAACCGGGCAATGAACTCGGCCGTGGAGTGGATTGTCCTGACACTGGAATCACGCAGATCCACGTACCGATTGATGAAGTGTCCGAACCCGGCCGTCGTCGGCATGAACAAGTACGGCCAGTTGTGCTCGTCTCGGTCGAAGTAGAGCTGCAGGACGCTGGCGTCTTCGGGCACGTTGGACTCGAGGATGTACTTGATGGCGGCGACTAGGCCATCCGGTATCCGGCTCGTTAGCAACGAGTCCATCGCCGAGTGGTTCAGGGTCATGTAGCACGAAAGCGTCCCAGCGCGGACAAGCAAGGCGACCGCCCGTTCCTGATCGTGCAGCATTGCGCGCGGGCACTCGCTTCGCAACGTGTCCAGCAAGGGCAGCATGAGGCCTTCCAGTCGCTCGCAGAGCTTCTCATACCAGAGTGTGATCTCGCGGCGATCGCTCTCACTGAGCCCGTTCAGCGTATCGACGTCAAGGGTGCCCTGGCAGTACTCGGCTAGCACATGCGCGTGTGGTTGATCTGCGCAGATCCGTAGCGTGATCTCAAGCAGCGCGGTATCGAGGTCGATGGCTCCCCTCCGCTCGACGAACGGTTGGCGCTGCCCCCCGAGGCGGCTCATCAGGTGACGGATCAGCGTTCCGACGTGCTGCTCGTCTGGCGCTGGACAGCTATATCCGATGTGGAATGGTGCGTTGTTGGCCATCGATCATCCGCTGTTTGGCACAAGGGCAGCCGCTCGCCAGAGCCACGCCCGGCTTCCGGCGCGGTGGCGGTATTATAGCGAGATGCCAGGAGCCGTGGGACCTGTCACCCTTCGGGGGGCGAAGTTTGCCGAGTGGTTGACCGGCGACGGCCCTGGCCCGGACGTCGAGACATCGGGCTCGCGGGACGTGAAGAGGTTGCCATGGTTGTGTCGCTGGTGGGTTGGCTGGGTGTTCTGTTGGCGCTGGTGTGCATCGGCTTTGCGTTGCGCGCCGGTCGCCGGAAACGCCTGATCGACAACGTCCCAACTTCCAAGACCACCGGCGTGTTTGTCGGGCTCGTGGAGTTGAAGGGCAGCGCCGAGACGGAACGGCCGCTGACGAGCTACCTCGCCGAATGCCCGTGCATCTTGTACCGGTGGAGTGTCCGGGAGCACTGGTCGCGCACGGTCACCGAGACCTACACCGACAGCAAGGGCCGGACTCGCACCCGCACGCGTCGCGAAAGCGGATGGAGAGTCGTCGCCAGTGGCGGCCAGCAGACCGTTTTCTACCTGCGGGACGATTGCGGCGTGATCCGTGTTGCCCCGAAGGGGGCCACGGTTCATCCGGTAGAGGTTTTCGACGTCCATTGTGGTCGTTCCGATCCGCTCTACTATGCGAAGGGTCCGGCCCACGCGGTGAGCCACTCGGATCATCGTCGCCGGTTTTCTGAGGAAGCGATTCCACTGCACGCCAGTCTGTATGTCATGGGTCCGGCGCGCGAGCGAGACGATGTCGTGGCGCCGGAGATTCGCCACGATCCCAACGCCGCGATGTTCCTGATCTCGACGCGCACCGAGGCGAGCATCAGTGCGGGTTATCGGGCGTGGTTCTGGTCGCTGGGCCTGCTCGCGGTGGTGCTCGCCGCGGCCGGCTGGGCCATTCAGGACCACGTGTTGGGATTCGAACCGGGGGGGCTTGTTGTGAAGTACTTGGCGATTGCCGGCGGGGCGGCGTTGAGTTGGGGGCTGGGCTGGGTGTGGATGGCCTACAACAGCCTGGTCAACTTGCGCCAGCGTGTCCGGCAGGCGTGGGCGAATGTCGACGTACAGCTCAAACGCCGCGCCGATCTGATTCCACAACTGGTGCGCGTCGTGAGAGGCCTGCGCGACCACGAGCGTCGCGTGCAGACCGAGCTGGCCGGGCTGCGCCAGCAACTGGCCGCGACGGCTCCCGGCGAGGCGGGGCCCGATCCGCGGGGGTGCGTGCCGCTCGTCACGGCCGTGTTCGAGGCCTATCCGGAGCTGAAGGCTGACGGGCTTTTCCTCAATTTGCAGCGGAGCCTCGTCGAAATGGAGCAGCGGATTGCGCTCGCGCGGGAGTACTTCAACGATATCGCCACGTTTTACAACACCCGTCTGCAGGTTGTTCCAGACCGCTGTGTCGCGGCGCTGGGCAGGCTGGTGCCGCAGGCGCTGATTCGGGCGAGTGATTTTGACCGTGCTCCGGTGCGTGTGGACCTGGCGACGAACGGGCAGCGTGCCAAGCCCGAGGGGGTGAGCCAGGGTTCGTGACGCGGTCGTCGGTGGTGAGGTGCCGTGTGCGAGCCGGTGAGTCTCAGCGGGCTTCCCCGTGTGTGTCCGAGAATGGATTCACGAGGAACTTAAGGCTGTCGTCTTCGTCCGGTTTGAAGATGTCGAGGAACTCCCGCCGTGAGCTGATGGAGCGGACAGTTCCTTCGGTGAGGTCGACATACCGATCCATCCAGGTTCCGAAGCCAGCTGTGGTGGGCATGAAGAGGTACCGCCATCCCCCGCGGCGCAGGTCGTAGTAGAACTGCGTGACGGAGGCGTCCTCGGGGATGCCGGCGTCCAGCACGTAGCGAACGCCGTTGCTCAAAGCGATCGGAATAGCTTCCAGGAGGCAATCATCGACGGTCTGGTGGTTCAGGATGAGGTTGAATTCGAGGGTGCCCACGCGTAGCAGGAGCGGCAGAGCCCGAACCAGGCCGCCCGAGGTCAATCGCGGGCAATCCTGCCGTACCCTTCTGATGAGCGGTTGCAGGAGTGTTTCCATCTCCAGGTTCAGTTCTTCGAGCCACCGAGCGATCCGGGCTTGCACTTCCGGACCCTCCGCCCGGAGGCTCTGTGGGTCGAATCGGCCCGCGAAGTGCCGCACCAAGGCCGGTACCTGCATCGCGCTAGTGGATACGGTCAGGACAACGTCGAGGGACGATGTGAGGTCTAGGACGCTGGTCCGCGCCCTCCTCGTGGAGTGCTGTCCGCCGAACTCTCGTGCGAGCTCACGCGCGAAGGGAGCCAGAAGGGGCTCGTCGGCTCGAGCATAGCAATACTCGATCGCGAACAGCCGATCCGCGGGCATACGCAGGCTCCACTTTCTTCTCTTGCGAATCACGCAACGGCCCGGCCAGCCTCCTTGCCCGAGCACCGGCCACCACAAGAACTCAAGAGCTATGGGGGATTCTACCCGGATTCACGCGGACTGAGAAGACCGTCCCTGGCAGGACGGGGGGAGAGGGGGCTGCGGCGTGCGGTGTGTCAGGAACCCGTCGTCTGGTAGAGCAAGTGTGTGGCGCTCGTCTCGGAGTTCAGCAGCTCGGCGCGGGCGCGTCGAATGCGGTCACTCCAGCAGTCGCGTTGCGAGGCAAGCACACGCGCGAGCAACTCGGTGAACTGGGGGTCGAATTGCCTGCCGGCTTCCGACTCGATGATGCGCAGCGCCTCATCGATCCCGACGCTGGAGCGGTGCGGGCGCTCGCTGGTCAGGGCATCGAAGGTCTCGGCGACGGCCAGCAGACGTGAGCCAACCGGAATCGTGGCGCGGGCCAGCCCGAGCGGGTGGCCGGTGCCGTCGAATCGTTCGCGGAGGTGGCGGATGACCAGCGTTTCGGTTTCGAAGACGCGGAGCGGCTCGAGGATCTTGCACGTCATCAGCGGGACCTGGCGCAGAACGGCGGCCTGGCTCTCGGTCAGCGGGTGGCGGCTTTGCAGGATCTGATCCGGGACGCCGATTTTCCCAAGGTCATGCAGCATCGCCGCGTGGCTCACGGCCGTCTGCAGTGGTTCGGGAAGCTCGGTGGCCGCGGCCAGCCGTGCGGCATAGAACGTCGTGTTCCGGGAGTGCCACGCGGTGAACCGGTCGCGGGCCTCCAGGGCTTGAACCAACGCCCACACGCTTTGAAGGCAAAGCTCCTTCGACTGCATGCTCAGCGACACAACCTCCTTGCGAAGGCGATCGACTTCGGTGTGCTCAACATCGACCGGCGGCGGGGTGTCGGGAATCTGGTCCGAGCAGACGACGCGGTTTCGTCCCTGGCGTTTGCCGACGTACAGCGCCTGGTCTGCGACGTTGACCAGGTCGTGAACCGACGTCACGCGGGCGTCGTTCGTCGCCGAGACCCCAAAAGAGGCCGTCACCCGCAGGCGGTCGCAGTTCGGCACCCGAACCCGCTCCGGGATCGTCTGACGGATCCGGTCCGCCAGCTGTGCCGCCTCCTGCAGCGGCGTCTCCGGGCAGATCACCGTAAACTCCTCCCCCCCGTAGCGGGCTACCACGTCCGTGTCACGAACCATCGCCAACAGGTGACGGGCCATGCCCTGAAGAACGCGGTTCCCCGTTTCGTGTCCATACGTGTCGTTGATCGCCTTGAAGTGATCCAAGTCCAGCATCAAAAGTGACGCCACGCCCCCATAGCGACGCGTCCGGGCGACCTCGCGGTCCAGCAACTGCCGAAACTGACTGTGGTTCCAGAGCCCCGTCAAACCGTCCGTTAACGCCGCGTGGCGAAGCCGTTCCTGAAGCTTGTTGATCCGCAGCCCATTCCCGAGTCGGGCTATTAGCTCCTCCCCGTCATAAGGCTTCAGCAGGTAATCGTCCGCCCCGGCACTGAGGACCTGATTCTTGACGTCCCGGTCCGGACAGGCCGTCACCATGATGATGTACGTGCCGTCCAGGGCCGTGTCCGCCCGGATTTCCTGGCAGAGGCCCGTTCCGTTCAGGCCCGGAAGAACAAGGTCCGAAATCACCACCCGCGGATGATGCTGCCGAATCTCCGTCAATCCCGACTCTGCGTCCTCAGCTTCAATGACGCTGAAGCCGCTGTCGTGCATGCGTCGTGAAAGGAGCGCACGCTGGATGGCGTCATCTTCGATGATGCAGACATCCACGGGTTCCGCTGGCATCCCTTCACCGTCCAAACACCCCGCTTTCGCGGGATAGAGGCCTTCGTGACCACGGCGTGAGCCCGTCCCGTGACGGTTCCTGCTCGCGCTACGGGGCCGGGGTCCGTCGCAGGCAGCCTGCAACTCGCCCATCCCGCCGCGCTCAGCCGGTACCGCCGCCAGCGACCGCGCTGGCTAGTCGGCTCACATACTGGAATGATGGGAATTGATCCGGGTGAATGTGAAACCGTATCCCGAGGTTTTCTTAATCAAATGCGGAATGCGGGCACCCTGGCACGGGCGTGCGGGAGGCGATAACGTGCGTGGGTGGAATGGGGCCGTGGGTTGTCGCGCGACGGTGGGTCTGATAGTCATGGCACTTGGAGCGTATTTCGGACCAGAGGCATGAACACAGTACCAACTCCCCCGCAGCGTATCGACCTCACCGCTTTGCGGCGGATGAAGGCCGATGGACAGAAATTCGCCATGTTGACGGCGTACGATTACCCGATGGCTGCCCTGGCGCAGGCTGCCGGCGTGCATTCGCTCCTGATCGGCGATTCAATGGGGACCGTCCTCCTGGGGCATTCGAGCACGCGGGATGTGCCGCTTTCGCTGATGATCGTTCTCGGCGAGGCCGTGCGGCGCGGGGCGCCGAATGTCTATCTCGTGGGCGATCTGCCGTATGAAGCAGTCGTCGAGGGGGCGGATCCCGTGGCCGCCGCGAAGCGGTTTCGGGACGAAGCAGGCTGTGATGCGGTGAAGTTCGAGGCAGGGTCCGAAGATGATCGACTTGTGCGTGAGTTTGTGCGCGCGGGCATCGAGACGATCGCGCATCTGGGGCTCAGGCCACAGCAAGTCAGATCGCCGGATGGTTATCGGGCACAAGCTCGGGATGCCGGGTCGATCGAGGTTCTCCGGGAAGATGCCAGGAGAATGGAGGCTGCGGGGGCGGCGATGATTCTGCTCGAGGCCGTTCCACCCGAGGCGTCGCAGAGGGTTGTCGAAGCTGTGCAGGTGCCGGTGATCGGCTGTGGAGCGGGGCCGGCGTGTGATGGTCACGTGCTCGTCACGCAAGACATGCTGGGAATCGGCGTGATTCGGCCACCGCGATTCGTGCCGGTTCACGCACAGCTCGGGGAACTCGCCGAAAAGGCGATGCGGCGCTATGTGGAGGACATCGCCAGCGGTCGTTACCCGGGACGCGAGCATGTCTACGGCATGCGTGCGCCCCAAACGGATGCCCCTGCCTCGCCGTAACGGCTGCAGCGCCACCTTCCAAGCAGCCAGGCGTAGCGGGAACGGGCGGCAGCTTGAGGGGCGTGCGCAGGCCGCCTAAACTACGCGGGGGTGCACTGAAGCGAACGGAGTCAAACCATGATTTTTGGCGAGGAGAATGACCCGCCGACCGAGCCGCAGCCACAGCAGCCGCAACAGCTACGGTTTGACACGGCCAGTATGTCGACGGTCTACGCGAACTTCTTCGCGCTGGGCGGATCGGCGGACGAGATTGTTGTGTACCTGGGTGCCCACTCGCCGTTGCCAAATGTGCGACAGCCGGCGATCCAGGTTTCGCACCGGTTGATGTTGTTGCCGCCGAATGCCAAGCGCCTGATGCTGGCCTTGCAGCAGGCCGTGAAGGCTCACGAGGATCGGTTTGGGCCCATCGAGCTTCCCCCACAGCGGCGATCGCCCGGGCCGCAGGGCTAGCAGGTACGAGGGTGCGGTGCAGAGGTTGGAGACGGGCTGCGTGGATAACCGGCGATGCTGATTCGAACGCTGTTGTCTGGAGAGCTGTTCGCGCTGGGGTTGAGTGATCTGCGCGCACACAAGCTGCGATCACTGCTGACGGCGCTGGGCGTGATTTTCGGCGTGGCGGCGGTGATCTGCATGCTGAGCATCGGGGAGGCGGCATCCGCGGAGCAGCTTGAGCAGATTCGGCTTCTGGGGAGTGACAACATCATTCTCCGGAGCACCGAGCCGCCCAAGTCGCAGCAGGTGGGGCAGGCGGAAGAGGCGATCAAGGAGTACGGGTTGACGCGGGACGATATCAGTCGGTTGCGCAAGTTGCCCTATGTGCAGGACGTCGTGTTGATGCGCGATGTCGCCGACACGGTCGTCCATGGTGCGCGGCAGTTTGACGGGCACGTGCTGGGAACGACGGAGAATTTCTTCCAGGTCGTGCATTTGCGCGTGGCCCGCGGGCGGGCGATGTCCGCGCTCGACAGCGAACAGCACGCCAAGGTGTGCGTGATTGGCGCAGCGGTGGCGCGGGAGCTGTTCCCCGAGGATGATCCGCTGGGCAAGACGCTTACGATTCAGAGTCGCTCGGCGGGCTCGGTTCCCTACACGGTGGTCGGCATCCTCGCGAACGTCCTGACGGCGGGCAATCCGGCCAAGGGCCTGGCGTCCAGGGACATCAACCGTGACGTGTACCTTCCTCTGGCGACCGCCGACTTGCGCTACGGGGACGTGAAAGTGACGTACTCCGGCGCCTCCCGGGAGCTGAAGAACGTTCAGTTCACCGACGTGTATGTGCACGTGGCGGAGCAGGAGCACGTCCTGGCGGTTTCCCGGATGGTGGATCGCGCCGTTCAGCACCGACGGGATGAGCAGGACTTCAACATGATCGTGCCTCTGGAGCTGCTTCAGCAGGCAGAGCAGGTGAAGCGGAATTCGCAGATCGTTCTCGGCAGCATCGCCAGCATATCCCTCCTGGTGGGCGGCATCGGCATCATGAACATCATGCTGGCGTCGGTGACGGAGCGTACGCGCGAGATCGGAATCCGGCGTGCGCTCGGAGCCAAGCGGTACCACATCACCGCGCAGTTTCTCATTCAGACGCTGTTGCTGAGCGTGTCAGGCGGTCTGATCGGCATCGTTCTGGGCATCGGCCTTGCTCGCCTGGTGACCGTGCTCGTGGACTGGCAGACGATCATTCCCGTCTGGGGCGTCGTGCTCAGCTTTGCCGTCTCGGCGCTCGTTGGAGTCGTCTTCGGCCTCTATCCGGCGCGAGCCGCGGCGCGACTGGACCCGATCGACGCGCTGAACTCGGCGACGCGGATGGCATGATGCGCTGCTGTTGTGGCTACGTTCGGGTGGAGGGGGTGGCGGTGTGAGCGGCGTGCTGGAGGTGTTTCGCGATCCACCGCTCGACGGCCCCACGAACATGGCCCGCGACGAGCATCTCTTGTACCGTGAGGTGATCTCACCGGCAGCCCTGCGTGTCTATGCGTGGGAGCCCCCGACGATCAGTCTGGGTTATTTCCAGCGTTGTGAGCAGCTTGATGCGCTGCCGGCCGATGTCCGTGATCTCGCGGTGGTGCGACGCGTCACGGGGGGCGGAGCCATCCTGCACGACCGGGAGGTGACGTACTGCCTGGTGCTGGCGGACGGCCTTCCGATCGCGGCCCGATCGCCTGATGCGCTGTACCGGCTCGTGCATGCCTGTTGGCGTGATGTGCTGCTTCGAGAAGGGACCTCGTGCGAGCTGGCCCCGGACGAGTATCCCATGCCGACGCCGCGGACCGGCCCGTTTTTCTGCTTCCAAAAGCCGGGGCGAACGGATCTGGTCATCGGCGAGGAGAAGCTTCTGGGCAGTGCCCAACGTCGGATCGCCGGGCGGGTTCTGCAGCATGGATCGCTGTTGTTGGGGCGGCGTTTCGTATCACACCCCGGTGTGGATCTGGGCGAGCCGCCGGCGGATGTCGTGGACGCCTGGGTGGGTGCGTTCATAGCCGACCTGGCGGCCGAGCTGGGGCTGGTCGTGCGTCTGGAGGACTGGACCGAGGAGCAGTTGGCCGATGTGGAACGCCGGCGGGAGCGCTACGCGAATGCGGCGTGGACACGACGTCGGTGAGGGCGGCGCTGCTGCGGCTGATTTGAAGGAAACGCAGCGCTGCGTATGATGCATGCCCATGGTGATAGAGGTTCACACTGGAGCGAGGCCGGGGCGACCCGTGGTTCTGGCCGTCGTTAGTGCGGCGTTGCTGGCGGCCACGTTGGGGTTGGCGTGGCTGCAGGTGCATGCCGCGCGGGCTCTGGGGCCTGAACAGCGCGTCGGCGATACGCCACTCATCGTCCGTCTGCCCAAGGATTGGCGGCCCCAAGCGGACCGCGACGGGTACTTCGTGCTCCCGATGAGTGACGAGACGCGGCGTCGTACCGGTTTGCGCTACGAGCGGCGCGTGCGGTTCCAGTACGAGCCATTGCAGACATTCCATGGCATCGCCTACCTGTACGACGCGTTGGGGCTGGAGGAGCTTGGGGAGCTTGTGGATCGGCGTCCGGCCCGTATCGGCCGATTCGATGCCATCCAGGTTCACCTGCGGAGCACGCGGGTGTATCGGAGGGGGGGGATCGCGACAATCGAGCAGCTTGTCCGGTTCACGTGTCTGCCGCGCGGACAGATGATCGCCGTGTGGTACGACCCGCTTGTTGATCTGCGGCCGGCGGACTTCGAGATTCTGGATGAGGTGTGCCAGTCCCTGCAGATTGACGATCCGAGTGTCAGCGCGTCCCCGGACGAGTTGCTGAAGCGTGCCGGCCTGGAGATGCCCGTGTCCGCCGATTGGGTGGTTGTCGGCCCGCATTTCGACCCGGTGCCGGGTCTGTACGTCGGTGGGTCGCGCGATGGGATCCCGATTTGGTCGATCGGCATCTTTCGGACCTGGTTGGCGAGAGGCCGCGAGCCGCACGACCTGCTCCGCGATTTCGCAGCCAATTACTGGATGGTGTCCCCGGATGAGAACGACGTGCGCGAGTTTCGGCGGGCGGACGGCGTGATGGTCACGGAGATGCGGCACCCCAACTTCGGCTTGACCGAGGAGCCGGTTTCGTCGGTGTGGATGATCAGCCAATCTCCGTCGCTCTCGGGGATCTTGTATGTGTGCGCCGAAGCAAACGCGGCCGCCGCGGCCAGTGAAGTGGCCGGGGGAATCGCCGAATCGCTCCGGATGAGTTCGCTGGGCGCCGCGGCCGATCTGGACTCGACGGAGCAGGCCGGGCGTGAGCTTGTTTCGAGGTTGCGTAAGGTTGGGCCCGTCCCTCGTTGGGGCCGCGACCCGATGGAGACGGCCTATCAGCGGCGAGACCGGAACGAAGCCGTGGTCATCACGCGTCACGCCGTCGATCGCGATCCGGAGCAGGGGTATGAGGGGGGCACCTATCGGCGGATTGGTCGATCACGCGAGGAAACGACGAAGTGGACGCTTGATGGGCGGGCTGCGAAGTACGTCTGGCAAGCGGACTTCCTGCGCGAGCAGGTACGGATGCGCGTCACCGAGCGCCGGACATCGAGTAGTGGTGAGGCGACACGATTGGTTCTGACTGACGGTCGTGAGCGAGCGCAGTGGTCGTTCATGCCCGGTCCGGCGTTCGTGCCGCCGCCGGCGGAGTCCATCATTGAGGGATGGGTGGCGCGTCACGAGGTGAGCGCGGCCGCGGTGGAGTACTCATCGCTGTTGGGTCCTGGCGCATACTCGGCGCTGCTGCGCAGCCTGCCACCGGATGGTGATCATCCGCGAGTGCTGCTGCAAAGGGACTACTGGCCCTTGGGGGTCATTCTGGCCTTCGACGACGAGCGGGGGGAGATGGTCTACGAGCAGAGCCCGTCAGCGCGGTACGACCGCGTGGAGGCCCGGAGCGAGCGCCGCTGAGGCGTTGGGGCGGCGTCCGGGGGTTTGCATTAGCGGGCGGGGGCCGTATTCTCCGGCGTTGAATGGACATCTGTCCGGTTCGTAGAATTGAGCGACCGGGCGGCAGGCTTGAGTTTGGATGCGAGCGGCAGCACGGTATGGGTACGGTCGACGTAACACCATCGACGCTAACATCGTCGCCGACGTTTGGGTTTGAGGGCGAGGGGCCAGGAGACGGGGCGACTCTCGCCACTGCCGATGATGTGCAGGAGAGCGTGTTCGACGGTCTGCGGTGGACGCATCGTCGAGGTGTCGAGCCGCTGCTGGAGAGCCTGCCGGCGAGTGCCTGGGGTGAGCCGGAGCGGTGCGGCTGGCAGCGAGTGAAGCACAACGCGCGGCGCGAGGTCTGGCGTGCCGTTCTCGATGGCCGATCTTTTCATCTGAAGTACTATTTCCGCGGCTCGTGGGGTCGCCTGCTACGCGGCCTGTTCCTGGAGCCGGCGTGTCGGGCGGAGTGGGATTGCGGGTTGTTTGCCCTGCGGGCCGGGATACCGGCCGTTCGGCCCGTGGCGTGCGCGGCGAACTTGCGGCGTGGGTCGCAGCCGTGCGCCCTGCTGGTGACCGAGTCGGTCGAGCCGACGGAATCGCTGGCCGATTTCTGGCTGCGGTTGTCGTCGGATGAGGATGTGGGACGGCGGCGGGCGGACGTGGCGCAGCTTTGCGATGTGTTGGCGAAGATGATTGCCCGATCGCATCAGGCCGGGTTCGAGCATCTGGACATGCACGCGGCCAATATTCTGGTGCAGACTGTCGCGCCGCGACGTTATCAGACCGTCCTTGTGGATCTGCAGAGCGCTCGCCGAGGTGTGGCACTGGGCGACCGGGCCGTCGTTCGAAATCTGGCGCAGCTCAACCAGTGGTTTCGGCGCCACAGCTCGGTGGCCGATCGGCTGCGTTTCCTGCGGGCGTATCTGCGGTGGCGGAACGAGTTCGAGAACCAGTTCGAGCATGGGCGAGCGTTGACGCTGTCGTTTTCTGAGCTCGTGCATGCGCTCAGGATCGCCGCCGGTCGGCATGCCCATCGTCTTTGGGCGCGGCGCGATCGCCGGGCAGGCCGCGACGGGCGTTACTTCGCGCGGGTCCGGCCCGGCGGAGGGTGGCGCGGGCTGGTGGTTGTTCGGTGCAAGCATCGCAGCGCGGAATCGCGCGCGTCGCAGCTTGTGTTCGATTGTGCCTGGTGGTGCAAGGAGTTGCGGGAGCCATTGCGGTGGTTTGAGGGCCCGGCTGCTGAGGCGTGCAAGACTTCACACTCGGGTCTTGTGCGTCGCGCACTGCTTCAGTATGGGGGCGACAGTGTTCCCGTGATCGTCAAGCGGCCGCGGGCGCGCAATTGGCGTCGGCGGCTGGTGCAGCTCTTCTCGTCGCGCGGAATGCGGGGGTGGCGGATGGGACACGCTCTTCTTCACCGGGATCTGCCGACGGCGCGGCCGCTGGCCGTGCTCGAGCGGCGTCTTGGACCGCTCGTTCTGGATAATCTCCTGATCACGGAGGCGATCCCCGGGGCCGTCGACCTGGAGGCTTTTCTCCAGAGGGAGCACGCCGCGTTGTCGCCCGAAGCGTGGGTGAACCTCAAACGCGACCTGGTGCGCCTGCTGGTCCGGCAGCTTCGACGACTGGGTGAGCGAGGGTTCGAGCATCGCGATTGCAAGGCCAGCAATATCCTCGTCGTCCAGCACCCGGAATTGAAGACCTTGTTCATCGACATGGACGGTCTTCGGCATGGGGGTGAGTTGACGCGGCGTCGGGCGCTGCGCCCCCTGGTGCGGTTGCACGTGAGCCTGATCGGGATCCCCGGGCTCACGCGGACCGATCGCGTGCGATTCCTCAAGGCGTATTTCGCGCGATACGGCGTCCCGGCGGATTCGTGGAGGGCGGTGTGGCCTGCACTCTCGGAGGCCGGGATGAAGAAGAGCCGTGCCAAGGAAGCCAGGCGCGCCTGGAAGCTACGGCAATACGGCCGCGAGTAGCGATCGGTACCGCGGTGTCAGTGTGAGACCGTCATCGCGGGCTGATCTTTGCGAGCGGGCGCGAAGACCTTCTCCTGCAGGCCGTGGCGGTGCAGGTACTCGTACAATTGGGGGAGCATCTGCAGGCAACTGAGATCATCGTGCGTGTCCGTGCCGACGGCGATGTTGACGCGATGGTTCGGCAGGATTCGGAACCAGCGGTCCTGGTTGCCGAGTGGCATGAGCTTGCTGCTCAATTCGTAGACGATGCGTGCATTGGCGAGCGTTCGCACGACCTGATCCATCGAGGTGTTGGGGAAGCTGGAGGCCACGTCGGTGTGCGCGAGGGCCACCGGGCAGGGCCACCGGCGTGCCTGGTTGGCCAGCATGGTCAGTCCGGCCCAGTCGACGTACTCGAAGAGGACGTAGTCGATCCCGTTGAGCGTGTTCCGGATCCTGTCGAGCGTGCCCTTGTTCAAGGGCCAGTTGATCTCGGCGCCACAGAAGATCTGGAGCTTGCCGTCCCATCGCGCACGCGCATCCTTGACCATCGCGACGTAGCTACGGAGCTCCTTCCCGAATACCTTCTCGAATTCCTTCTCGTTCGAAATCTCGCGTGAGGACGGTGTGCAGAACAGGTGATCGGTGATGCCGATCCCCGCGATCTCCACATCCTTGAGCGCGAGATGCGCCTCGGCCAACTCGTCGATCGTATACGCGCCGTCCGAAAACGGGGTGTGGTTGTTCAGGTTATAGATAGCCTGGCTCATGATTCCTCCTGATCACTGGCCGACGATTGCTGGACACGGCCCGAAACGCGGACCCCCGCCGCGAGAGTCTCCTGCTCCATGGGGTCAGCCACCTGGACAGGAGTCGGCCACAACCTGGTCCGCATTGCCCCGCCAAAGACTTATGCATGACCCCACACGCACCCGACGACCGGGATGCGATTGGCAACTGAATCTGAATCCACTCTGTTGAACATGGACGAGCGGTTTGCGGCCGAAGACGGTCGCCCCCTCTCGTACTCAAGCACTATACAGCGATGCATCATCGATGTCCACGCAGTGAACCGGGGTGATTGGCACGCTTGCCTCGCGGCCGACGTCGCCACGAAGCCTCCCGTTACGTCGCGCCACAGCGCGCGACTAGCAGCAGGTCGCCGGGAGCGCTTCTGGTCGCCACTGGCACGACCGCACTGTCCATCGCCGACCCATCGGTAACTCGATTTGCCCAAGCGCCCGGCGTGTTTGTTCGCAGGGCGACTGAGCCAATGAGCGGTCAGGCAACAGCCAACACATGTGGCTGTGCCCGTTTCTCCGCTAATCGAGAACCGATGACCCACCGACGCTTGATGTTCGGACCAGGATTTCCCCTGGGGAAAGCCACTTTCAGTACGAACACCTCGCTCAACTAGAAGTATAACACCAGTCACGCCGGCGGCAAGCAAGGTTCGAAGGGGGGAAAAGCCCGGTCGTGCTTCGGGTCGCCGACGGAAAAGATTGTGCGATTCGGTGAACCGTTCCCGTGCAGCGACGTACCAGCAGGTAAGAACCTCCCAAAACCTCCCTATAGCAGTGTTCCTCCTCCAACGCCCGAGGCGATCGCAACCGGTCGCCTCGGGTGTTTTATCGTGGGTTGATGCAATCGCCGGGGTTCGACTCGCCCCCGGACGCTCGCTACGATGGGACGAGCAGCGGTGAAAGGCCTTTATCGGCGTTCGGATGGGGTCCGAACATGGTTCATCGAGCGAGGATGGCGGGGTTCCTGGCGTGCGGCCTGTCCGTGTTTCTGCTTACCCGAGATGCGCCGGCAGACGCGGGCTCGCCGATCATCGAGTTGTGCATCCGGCACATCGACCGGGACGGGCGCCGCGTCGCCGTATCACCGCCGAACGCGGTGGAAATTCCCCTCGGCTTGAGATTGTTGGTGTGCGACGGAGTTCGGCCGGTGGCGTGGGCCGACCCTGTTGAGGTAGATGGCGAGCAGGGGGTGTTTCAGCTAGGGCAAGCCGTTCCTAAAGCTGTTTTCAAGAAGAGCTTGCGGGCGTGGCTTGTGACGGCGGATCTTGTCGGGGCAATTCGCAGCCGGTGGCCGATGGGCGCGTCACTGAGTGTTCCCATCGACTCCATTACGCTGGGCGGAACGCGCGCCTGGGTCGCGGCCGGGGAGCGCCACGGTGTTCGCGTCGGCGATCGCTGGTGGCTGCGGATCGGGGGGCAGCCCGCGGCTCGCTTTGACGTCCGATTCGTCGCGCCCGGTGTTTGTTTCTGCTCGATCGTGCCCCTGGTGGCGGACCCGCCGATCGAACCTGGGAATGCTGTGGGTCTGTGGCCGAGCCCGGCGGACCAGCGGGCCGGCCGTTTGACGTCAGCGGTCTGCTGTATCGAGGACCGTTCCGGCACGTCGCTGGTGTGGGTAGCGGCGCCGGAGGGCGTGGAGGTGCCGAAGCCGGCGCATCTCGATTTCTACCACGACGGGGGCTATATCGGTCACGGCCGCGTGGAGCGAATGGATGATCGTTTCTGGTACGCTCGATTTCACGCCGCCAGCGGTGCCGAACGGTCGACAGCGGTAGCGTCGCCCGCCTCGCAGCCTGCGTCCGAGGCCGCTACGTCGTGTCCGACCAGTGCGCCAGTGTCCGAATCGGGGCTGACCGAGCTGGTGGTGGGGGATGAAGTGCGTGTCCGGACGCAGGAAGACATCCGGCGGGGCCGCTTTGCGGCGCGGGTTTTTGAGCTCGCCGCGGAAGGGGCACTTATCAGCGCGGGGGAAGTGGATGGTGTTGAGGCTGGTGATCGCCTGACGATGTACCGGGGTGGGCAGGACATCGGGCGAGCGGTCGTCCGGCGTGTGCAGCGGAGCTACTCGGTATTGGCGGCTGTTGCGGCTGACAGCGGTCCGTGGCTCGCGTTGCGTGTCAATGACGAAGCGCGGCTCGGGCCACCGCCACCGGGACTGACACGGATCGGCATGATCCAGGAAGTTGTGGCCGGGACACTTTTCACGGCGAAGGTGGCGGGTCGCAATCCACCCTTGTACACACCTCTGGCCGTGCGTTCATTGGGGCGCACGGTTGCGGTCGGGATTCTGGTGGCGAGGGATGCGTCGATCGCCGGGGGATTTATACTGCCGTGCTCAATGATCGAGCCGGTGGTCGCAGGTATGGAGTTGGCGCAGGAGCCGGCGGATCCAACAGAGGGTGACGAGGAATGAGTATTCGGTTGGGTTATCACGCGATCACGTGGGGGCCGGACACGCTGGGGGCGATCAAGGACATCTCGGACCTGGGATTCCGGGGCATCGAGTGTTTTACTCAGGTAGCCGATCAGTACGGGGACAATCCGGCGTTGTTTCGGCGCGTGCTGGACGACCATGGTTTGCGGCTGGTGTGCTTGTACGGGGGCGGGAAGATGTTGCGGGCGACGCGTGAAGAGGATGTGGCGTACAACCGCCGTGTCGCTGAGTTTGTCGCGTCGATCGACGGTGACCGGCTGAATCTCGGGGGCGGGGATCGCCGCCGGGACGCTGACGGCCAGGACCACTTCACCGACGACGATATCAAGGAACTGTGCGAGACGATGAACCAGATCGGTGAGGCGTGTCGGCAGATCGGCGTGTGGGCGTGCTATCACCCACACATCGGCACGATCGGGGAAGAGAAGGCCAACGTGGATCGCATCTTCGAGCTCACAGACCCGGAGCTTGTGTACGCGGGTCCGGATCCGGCGCATTTGCTGTTGGGCGGCTACGATCCGCTGGAGTTCTTCGATCGTTACTTTGACCGCATCGCGTACATGCATCTGAAGAACGTTCCGGCGATGTACACGGCCGAGAACTGGGGCAACGAGCTGGCTCGTCAACAGCAGGCGTCCGCATCCGCGGCGCGTGAAGGTGGTGCCACCACGCAGGTTGTGCCGTTGTTCAGCGAGCTGAACGAGGGGCAGATCGACCTGCGTGCGATCGTGGCGATGTTGCGGGAGCGGGGCTACGACGGCTGGGTGACGACGGAGATCGATTCGACACAGAAGCCTTCACCGCGTGAATCGGCCCGTGGGAATCGTGCTTTCTGGGAGTCGCTGGATTTCACGTTTGATTGAGGTGCGGCGTCTCGACGGTATAATCTTCGCACTGGGGTGGATGGTAAGCGCCGAGGGTGTAGCTCAGTCGGCAGAGCAACGGCCTTTTAAGCCGTGGGTCCAGGGTTCGAGTCCCTGCACCCTCAATCGCACAGACTGCTGCGCGTCGTGGTCTGGGGCAGGAGTGTCTTGTATGGGGCGCTGTCGAGATTCCTGACGCGCCCCGCCGGGGTTGACGTGCGTCGGAAGGGTGGTGTTCTCCGGCGCGAGTGGCAGGAGCGTTGTGGATCCGGGGTCACGGTGAGGGGGCTTATCCCTTCACTCGATCGTGCGACGGGCGTGTTTGACCGAAGACAAACCAATGACAGCCGATCAGCTTGCCGTTGACAGAGTGCCGAAGCTGCGTGACGGCCGGATGGTGCTGGCCTTCACGGGGTGGATGGATGGGGGGGACGTCTCTACGGGGACGGTGCAGTGGTTTGCGCAGACCCTCGACGCGGAGCTGGTGGCTCGCATTGAACCGGCGTCGTTCTACATTTACAACTTCCCGGGTTCGATGGAGATCTCCGCTCTGTTCCGGCCGCACACCAGGATCGAGAACGGCGTGATTCGCGCGTACGAGCTGCCGTCGAACGCGATTCTCTGCGATGAGCACAGCGGCCTGGTGCTCTTCAGCGGGAAGGAGCCGAACTTCAACTGGGGCGGTTTTGCGGACTGCTTGTTCTCGTTCGCGTCACGGGCGGGCGTCGGGACGCTGTACTTCATCGGCAGCTATGGTGGGGCGGTTCCACACACGCGCGAACCGCGGCTCTCGAGCACGATTTCGGATGAGAGCCTGCGCCCCGAGCTGGAGCGGGCCGGATTGGCGTTCACGAATTACGAAGGTCCGGCCAGCTTCTCCACGTACCTGCTCGAGCAGGCCCCGGCGCGCGGGCTCCGGATGGCCAGCTTGGTGGCGGAGATTCCCGCGTATATCCAGGGGGCCAATCCACGCTGCATCGAGGCGGTGGTCCGCAAGCTTGCAGCCCTGCTGCTATTGCAGGTGAACGTGGATGACTTGCGGACGGCGAGTGCGGCGTGGGAGGAGCGGCTGAACAACGTGCTCGAAGAGAAACCCGATTTTTCGAAGCATATCCGCCAGTTGGAAGAAGACTACGACAACGAGGTTTTCGACACGCAGATGGGGGATCTGAAGGAGTGGCTGGAGGGGCAGGGGATCCGTGTCGATTGAGCGACTCGCGCTGACATCCCCGGCCGGGCGGTGGTTCGCCCGGCGCGAGGAGGCTCAGCGAGATTGTCGCGGGGTCAGTTTCCCAGCGGCTTGATCCGCACGTTGCGGTACCACACCGGGATGCCGTGATCCTGGAAGCCGATGTGCCCGCGGCGCGCCATCTCCTTGTACGCGGTGCCGAACTTGTTGCCGGTGCCGTCGGGGTTCATGTGCGGCTTGGTCCATTCATCCAGATCCATGTCGATGATCGCCTCGCCGTTCATCACGATGTTGATCTTACTGCCCCGGCACGTGATCGTGGCGTGGTTCCACTCGCCGGGCTTCCTGACCATGTTCTTGCTGGGGGCCAGGCAGTCATAGACCGCGCCGCAGTCGTGCTTGCCGGGCTGTTCTCGGCCGTACGAGTCGAGCACCTGCATTTCGATCCCGGTCTGGACGCAATCGTGGATGT
>Ga0272441_10000942_pt1 | contig 63356 bp, 38 predicted proteins | sample SSMProp6N_FD_193582 | JGI IMG/M metagenome (GOLD analysis project Ga0272441, IMG submission 193582) | Marine sediment archaeal communities from Little Sippewissett salt marsh, Falmouth, MA, United States - SSM-Prop-6N | ecosystem: Environmental > Aquatic > Marine > Wetlands > Sediment ... | reverse complement strand
GAAACCGCTGCTGACGGGCAAGACCGACGGCTGGCGGACCGCGTGGTACTATGAGTACAACTACGAGAAGCAGTTCCCGTACACGCCGAACGTCCGCGGCGTGCGGACCGACGAGTGGAAATACATGGAGTATCCGCCCGGCGGCCCGGACGCCCGCGCGTACAAGGCGGAACTCTATCACCTGACGGAGGATCCGCAGGAACGCCGCAATCTCATCGACGACCCGCAGTACAAGGACGTGGTCGCGCGGATGAAGCAGGACCTCGCGCGCCTGAAAAAGGAAACGGGCGCGGTGCCCGACGAGATGCCCGTTTACGAGGGCATCAAGAAGGAACTGCCGGAGGAGTCGATTCGGTAGGTCGACAGCCCGCCGCGCAACGCGCCCTGCAAGCAGGGCGGCTGAATGTGCGGGTGTGGTTCACATTTAGCCGCCGGGCTTGCCCGGCGCGTGCTGAATTGGCCTTGCGCCGGAGGTGCACGATGCTGAAGCGAATCGCTGTGATCGGTGCGTGCGTCGCGCTCCTCGCCATCCTGCCCTTCGCACGGGCCGAGTGGCAGGTCTGGGCCGTCACGGGCACCGTCCGGGCGCGGCGGGACACGCCGCCCGGCGAGGGCAGGGCGGTCCGTCTCTCGGCCGCGAGGGACGAGACGGAGAGTTTTCAAGTCCTCATGCGCGCGGATGAGGCCGTCCGCGGCATCCGGCTGGAAGCGAGCGACCTGGCGGGTCCCGGCGAGGCCGTCATCCCCGGGTCCGAGGTCCGCCTGTTCCGCCAGCACTTCCTGCACCTGACTGTGCCGACGTACCGCAACGAGGCGTTCGAGCCGGGCTGGTACGCCGACGCGCTCATCCCGCTGCGCCATCCGCTGACGGGGGAGCCGCTGCCCGAGGGCGCCCGTTTCCACGCCGTCCCGTTCGACCTGCGTGCCGGCGAGACGCACGGCTTCTTCGTGGATGTTCACGTGCCGGCCGACGCGAAGCCGGGCGCGTACCGCGGGACGGTCCGTGTGACGGCCGAGGGCGCCGAGGCCGTGGAGGTGCCCGTCGTGCTGACGGTCCGCGGCTTTCGCCTGCCGCGCGTTTCCACGCTGACGACGGCGCTCGGCTCGCCGGCCCATCGGATGCGCGGTCACTATCGCCAGCGGGCAAAGGCGGGCAAGGAGAAGGAACCCGCCGACTGGGACGCCGTCGACCGGCAGTGCGCGGCGATGCTGACGCGGCACCGCATCAACGCCACGCCGCCTGCGGACCTGCTTCTGCCCGAGCGGGGCGAGGACGGGACGTACCGGTTCACGGACGAGCAGGTGGCCGCCCTGAGGACGTTCGTCGATACGTATCACGTGAACGCCCTGAGTGTGCGGCGGCCGACGTCGATCGTCAAGGACCCCGAGAAGGAGAAGGGGAAACTCGGCGCGTGGCTCTCGGCGTTCGATCGTCTGGCCAAGCGCCTCGACCGTCCGCAGATCACGTTCTACACGTATTTGAAGGACGAACCGAACGACGCGGAGGCGTACCGCTTCGTCCAGCAGTGGGGGCGGGCGGTCCGCGAGGCGGGCTCGGTCGTCAAGGTCCTCGTCGTCGAGCAGACCTGGGCGCAGAAAGAGGAATGGGGCGACCTGTACGGCGCGGTCGACATCTGGTGCGCGCTCTTTCCGCTCTTCAAGGTCGAGAGCGCCGTCCGGCGGCAGGCGAAGGGCGAGACCGTCTGGGCGTACACCGCGCTCTGCCAGAGGGACCCGACGCCGTGGTGGCACATCGATTTCCCGCTGCTGCATTACCGTGTGCCGGCGTGGATCGCGTGGCGGTACCGCATCCGCGGGCTCCTGTATTGGGGCGGCCTGTCGTTCTGGGGGCAGGTGGACGATCCGTGGACGCAGCCCGAGACGCTGGACCGGCGCGACCGCGGCAAGGGGCAGGTCTGGAACGGCGAGGGCAGCATCGTGTATCCCGGCCGGGCGTGCGGGTACGACGGCATCGCGCCGAGCCTGCGTTTGAAGGCCCTCCGCGACGCCGTCGAGGACTATGAATGCATCTCGATTCTGGAGCGCGCGGGCCGGGCCAAAGAGGCCGAGGCGGTGGTGCGCCCGCTCGCCGGGTCGTGGTTCCAGTGGGACAAGGACCCGGCCGCGTACGAGAGGGCCCGGGCGCGGCTTGCGGAGATGATTGAGGCGGGCGGCGAACGGAAATGACGAATGACGAAGGACGAATGACGAGAGAATGAAGAATGCCGAATGGCGACGGCGTTGCGGCCGGGGGTTATTCGTCATTCAATCGGCATTCGGAAGTCGTCATTCCTCAATTTTCACCGGGAGCATCTTCACCGAAGCCTGCGTTAACTTCTTGCGCGCGGTTTCCGCGCTGAGCCCCTTAAAGAGCACCGTCGTCCGGCGGTGACCGAACGGGATGGCCGTCTTCTCGCCGGCCGCCTTGACCTCCATGGCCTGGCCGAAGATATCGGTGGCGGAAAGCGCTTGGGGCTCGACGGCGACGGTCAGCGTGCCCGGCTGGCCGCTGGCGTGCCAGAGGGTGACGACCGCGCCGCCGCCGGAGTCGCCGACGCAGGCCCGGAGGTCCTTCTCGCCGGCCACCTCCTTGAGCGGTTGGACGGGCACGAAGACGGGGTCGGCGTCCGGCGTGCGGCGCAGGAGGACCACGTCCCGCCCCTTTTCGCGGAGCGGCCGGAGGACGGCCGCGTCCATCCCGCCCGCCATCCGCAGGGTCTCGTACGCCCGGACGATCTCCAGGATGCCGGGCGTGAGCGGATGGGCGTCCAACCGGCGGAAACTCGTCTGGAGCGAAATCGGCGCATCGTATGCCAACGACCGGGCCATCAGGTACTCGATCTCGTCGAGCCCGAGTCCGTTGAAGTCCTTGCTCCTCGGCCAGATGCCGAACCAGCCGAGTTCGCCGGGCACGCGGTCCTCGCGGCACTTCAGGAGATAGGCGACCGACTTCTCGATGTGGTCGCGGACGGTCGGCAGGGTGTCCCACGTGCCGCCCGCGATGAGCCGGCCGCGGATCGTATTCGGATACGTATCGACCGTCCCGCTCCGGGTGAACGAGTGCCACAGCTCGTGCGTCATGATCGTGCCCATGTGGACGATGGGCCGCTTCGCGAACTGCTGCATCGCGACGGCCTGGAATTTGGAGACATAATGGTGGAACCGCCGGCGGTCGACGTCCTCGCCGCCGTCGAAGTAGACCATGTCGAAGCCGCAGGTGTTGAAGATGCGGGCGAGGCGGCCGGTGGCCTCCCGCAGGAGGTCGGTCTCCTGGTCGACGATGTAGCCGTTGATGCAGCCGTCCACGCCGTAGTGCCGGCCGGTGGTGCCGGCGTCATGGGCGGCGGCCGTCGTGCCCCAGGCGCCGCGGGTGCAGCCGAGGAACGTGTTCCACTCGCCCTCGGGGGCGATGGATTCGTACTGGATGATTTCGTCGTCGAGAATGACCTCGCGGTGCTTGGCGACGCCGCCCTCCCAGGTTTTCTGCGAGGCGACGGGGCTGCCCGGCCACTGGCGGAGGTCGGTCTTCGTGCGGATGGTCGTGGCCTTGGCATCGACGCCCGCGGCGAGCGTTGCCGTGCGGTCCACCCAGAACCGCCGGTCGGGCACGGGCGTGACGTAGGCATCGGTCTTGGAGATCTTCGACGCAAAGCAGTGCATGCCCACGAGGATGTCGGCCTCGTGCAGCCGGGCCACGGTCCGCCGGAGCGAGTCGACGCCGTCCGGGTAGGCGCTGGCGCGGAAGGTGTAGTGCCCCACGTGCTTGCACCAGGAGTGCGAGATCATCATCACCTGCCGGAGCCCGCTCTGCCTGCAGAGGGCGAGGACCCGGTCGACGTCCGCCCCGCCGAACCGCAGGAACCAGTACGACCGGCGGGCCAGCGGCAGGGCCTTCGACGGCGTGCCGTCCGGGGCGACGTTGGTCGGCAGGCCGCACGCCTGCGCGAGCGCGGCGAGGGTGGCGTCCAGGCGGTCGATGGGGGCGACGACGAGCGCCGCCCCGGCGCCTTCGAGCCGCGGGCCGGGGGCGTCCTGGGTCTCGACGGTCAACTCGGCCGCCTTGCCTTGTCGCCGGGCCCGGCCGTGGGCCTGGAGACCCGTGGTCATGAGGCAGACGCCGGTGGTCCCGTCCCACCCACCCGAGAGCCGCGGGCCGACGTGCTCGGCCACAGACGTCGCGAGGCGCGCCAGGACCACGTGCGTCGGCCGCGGCGCCGTCACCTCGGCGATGCGCCACGACACCCACTGCGGGCCCGTCTCGACGCGGTACGTGAGGCGCGTCTCGACGCCTGCGAAGCCGAGCGTGAGCCGATCCCCGTCCATCGCGGCGGCGTCGGCCTGGTGCCAGGTGCCGCCCGTCTTGACGGCAGCGAAGGCGGATCGCGGCGAATCGGCGAGGCACGCCCGGTCGGCCGTCTTGTCGTGGAGCGACCGCCAGACGGCGTCCGGGCCTAGACGTGCGCGGAAACGGTCGGTCTCGAAGACGATCTCGTCCGCGGCGCAAACCCATCGGGCGGGGCCGAGCAGGGCGAGGACGGCGAGCAGCATTGTCGTCCGGCGGACATGTCGCATCATGGCTATCCTTCGTGTGGATCTTGGTTGTTGCGTGTCATGCCGACGCGCCGGGCAAGCCCACCTGCCGTTTTTGGCGGGCTCGGCGGCTACATGGGTGTAAACGTCCGCCCCGGCCGGCGCCGAAAGGCTTGCGGAAATTCGTTTCGGTCCGTACCGTATAGTGGTCTTGGACCGGGGCGGTGTCCAGGGAATAGGTGGGCCGGAGGCAACCATGACGCGTGTGACTCTTCTCGCAGCCCTGGCGGCGGTGGTGTGGTTCGTGTCGGCCGGCGCGTCGGCCGAGGCCGGCAAGGCCCCTCCCAAGGTGACCGACGAGGCCGTCCGCAAGGCAATCGATCGCGGCATCGCGTATCTCATCAAGCGGCAGAAGGGCGACGGCACGTGGGACGAGAACGAGTATCACCATGCGAACGAGGCTTGCGGGCACTCCGAACTTGCCCTCCTGACGCTCGTCTACACGGGCGAGCACCCGAACCGCGAGTACGTCTCGAAGGCTCTGAACGTGGTGGCCCAGCGGCCGGTCTCGTACACCTACGCCGTGGCCGTACGCGTGATGGCCCTGGCGCACATCCAGAACAAACTCGTCGAGGAGAAGCGCGACGTCATCCGCCAGGCCCTGAAGCGCGACGTGCGGTGGCTCGTCGCCAGCCAGGGCCGCCACGGCGGGTGGGGGTACACGGCGGCGCAAGGCAGCAAGGCGAGTACGCGGTACGAGGACTTCTCGGTGACGCAACTGGTGGTGCTGGCGCTGCGTGAGGCGGCGGCGGCGGGGATCGAGATCCCCCGCCGCACCTGGCAGCGGGTCCAGGGCCGGTACTTCGCGGGCCAGCACCGGGACGGGTCGTGGAGTTATATCGACCTGAATGATTCCGAGGGGTACGGGTCGATGACGGCGGCGGGCCTCGCGACCCTGTTCATCACGCTGGACAACCTCGACGCCGCCAGCGGATGCCCGTGCCGGAACGGACGCTCCGGCCGCCACGACCCGGAGGTCGACCGCCGCATCGACGCCGCCCTCGGATGGCTCGAGAAACATTTCCACGCGACGAAGAACCCCAACGGCAAGGGACGCCGCGAGAAACGCGTCCACTACTGGCAGTACAGCGTGGAACGCGTCGGCATGGCCGCCGGGTACAAGTATTTCGGCGGACACGACTGGTTCAAGGAAATCGCCGGCCACCTCATCCGGACCCAGAACAAGGACGGGTCGTGGGACGGGAACTACGGCAAACTGGTCTCGACGTGTTTCTCGGTCATGTTCCTGTTCAAGGGGCGGGGCCCGATCCTGTTCAACAAACTGGAATTCGATGGCCAGTGGAACACGCATCGCCGCGATATCTATAACCTCGTCTCCTACATCTCGCGCGTGAAGGAACAGTTGTGCCACTGGCAGATCGTCAGCCTGAAGGCGCCCCTGGAGGAACTGCACGACGCGCCCATCCTGTTCATCACGCCGGAGTCCGTGCCGGAGTTCACCGACGCCCACAAGCAGAAACTCCGGCGGTTTACGGACACGGGCGGCACGATCCTGCTGGAGGCCTCGTGCGGGAATCCGCAGATCAAGGAGTGGGCCCGCGGCTTCATCGAGGAGATCTGGCCGGAGTGGGACCTCAAGCCCCTCGGCCCGGAGCACCCGGCGTACACCGATCCGTACCCGCTGCGCAAACGGCCGGAAATCCTCGGCGTGCACGACGGCGTGCGGACCTTCCTGTTTTACGCCCCGGACGACGTGTCGTGCCCCTGGCACTTGCGGGCGCTGGCGGGGCGGCTGTACCTCTTCAACTGGGGCATCAACCTCGTCGCCCACGCCACGGACAGCGCGCCGCTCCGGGCCAAACTCGCCGCACGCCTGCCGCAGCCCGACAAACGGTACGAGAAGCAGGCCGTCCACGCGGGGGCGACGAAACGCATCCGTCTCGCCCGTGTCCGCCACGCCGGCAACTGGAACGTCGGGGCCAACTATCGGCCGCTTGAGGCGTTGGCGGCCTACCTTGAGAAGAAGGCCGGCCTCACGCTGGAGATCAAGGCCCCCGTGGCGGCGACGGGCCTCGACGGCGTCGACGTGGCGTACATCACCGGAAGCGAGGCGATGGCGCTTGGCCCCGGCGATGTGAAGGCCCTGTCGGCGTTCGCGAAGCGGGGGGGATGGCTGTGGCTGGAGGCCGCCACCGGGTCGGTCGCGTTCAACAAGGCGTTCCGCACGGCCGCCGCCGGCGCGGGGTGGGACGTGACGCTGCTTGCCGGCGGGCATCCGATGGTCAGTGGCAAGATGGGCGGCCCGAAGGGGTTCGACCTGAGCCGCGACGTCCAGTTCCGCCGGGCCCTGAAGGTGGTGCGCACCGGCCGCGACCGCGCGGACTTCCAGGGCATCTACATGGATAACCGGATCGTGGGCGTCTTCTCGCCCATCGACGTGGTCTTCTCCGGCACACCGTACGAGGCGTGCGGGTGCCGGGGATACGCCATGGCCGACGCCCGGGCCGTGGCCGCCAACATCCTCCTCTACGCGGCCAGCGAGCGGCCGGAGCGGTGAGGGATTCGTTGGCGAAAAAGGGGTCCAGGAGTCTTTTTCGGACCGCGCCGATTGACCAACAATCGACCGCGGCCGTTTGAGAAAGATTCCTGGACCCTTTTTTGCCCCACCGTGCGGGATGGGCTACTTCTCCCCTCGGCCGCGGTCATCGTCCTCCGCCATCATCGCCTTGGCGATCGTCTCGCGGACGAGCGGGTTCCACAGGGCGTACCCCTGGCGGCTCATGTGGAGCATGTCCTTCAGGAAGATGTCGCGGCGAGGCCGGCCCTGGCGGTCGAGCATCGGCGTGGCGGTGTCGATGAACGTCAGCCGAGGATCCGTCTCGGTGTAGGCGGCGATCGCACGGTTGGCGTCGGCCATGTCGGGCCACATCGATTCGCGCCGCGGGCTCGGCTTGATCGCAAGGAAGTGAATCCATACCGTCGGCAGGTCCTTGCGGACCTTCGCGACGAACGCCTTGAAGTCGTCCAGGATTTGCCTGGCGCGCTTGCCGCCCGCCACGTCGTTGTCGCCGGCGTAGAAGACGATCTGGCGGGGCTTGTAGCGGAGGACGAGGCGGTCGGCCCAGTAAATCTGGTCGGAGACGTGACTGCCCCCGATGCCGCGCTTCAGGGCGATGAGGGGCTTCATCGCCTCCTCGAGGTCCGACCACATGCGGATGGAACTGCTGCCGGCGAAGACGACCCCGCCCTCGGGCGGAGGATGCTCGGCGTCGCGCTTCTCGTACGCCTCCACCTGCGCGGTCCACCGTTCGGGCGGCGGGTCGGCGGGCTCGGCCGCCACGGCGACGCCGGCGGCGAGCAGAACGGTGAGCGTGACCAACAGCCAGCGGGTCGGGCGCGACGGAGGCATACGAGGCTCCTTGCACAAGGTGCGGGGACGTTACTCCGTTCGCGTTGAACCGCCGAGGGCGTCCGCGGTGTCGGCCGAAGGCGCCTTCGCGAAAGGTCGGCGGCGCGAAGCCTCCCGCGAATTGGTGTTGACGCTCCCCGGCCGCGGTGGCAGAATGGCCGACCCGGTTTGGCATCGCCGGCGCCCCCGCGGTCGCCCCGGTGCCGCAACACGAAGGAGACGACCGTGGCTGAATTCCATCACGTCGGTGTGCCCGTGGACGAGCCCCAGCCGGGCGAGACGTACCTGGAGGAGGCAAAGGTCCACATCACCGATGCCGCCTCGCACCCGTACCAATTCGAGTACCTGCGGTTCGAGGCCGAGAGCCTGCTGCCCGAGCGGATGCAGAAGAACCCGCACGTGGCGTACATGGTGGAGGACCTCGATGCCGCCCTCGACGGCGAGAGCGTCCTCCTGGAACCGTTCGAGCCGATGGAGGGCCTCCGCTGCGCCTTCATCGTCAAGGACGGTGTCGTGCTGGAACTGATGGAGACCGTCTGACCGCCGCCCGCCCCGTGTCGCGCCGGGCCGCGGCCGCGTCTCCGCCTGCCATGAAAGGTCGATTCTCATGACGATGAAGAAGTTCCTCAACGATCCGGACGATCTCGTCAGCGAACTGCTCGAAGGCTATGCCTTGGCCTACGCCGACAAAATCCGCCTGACCGATGACGGCCTCGTGGTCCGGGCTGCGCCGAAGGCCGAGGGCAAGGTCGCCATGGTCACGCTGGGCGGCAGCGGGCACGAGCCCGCCCTCTCGGGGTTCGTCGGCGAGGGCATGCTCGACGTCAGCGTGCCGGGCGACATCTTCGCCGCCCCGGGCGCGCCGGCGTGCCTGGAGGCCCTGAAACTCGCCGACCGCGGCGCGGGCGTCCTGTTCGTCGTCCTCAACCACGCCGGCGACGTCATGGCCGCCAACATGACCATGCAGATGGTCGAGAAGGAAGGGCTGAACGTCCGCCAGATTCTGACGCACGAGGACATCGCCGGCGGGCCGCGCTCCGAGCCGGAGAATCGCCGCGGCCTGGTCGGCTGCATCCCGCTCATGAAGATCGCCGGCGCCGCGTGCGAGGCCGGCAGAAGTCTGGACGAGGTCCTCGCCCTGGCCGAGGCGTACGAGCAGAACATGGCCACTCTGGCCGTTGCCCTCACCAGTGCCACCCATCCCGCCACCGGCGAGGCGATGTTCGAACTCGCCGACGACGAAATGGAAATCGGCATGGGCCAGCACGGCGAGGCCGGTACCGGCCGCATGGAACTGAAGTCCGCCGACGAAACCGCCGAGGCGATGCTCGCGCAGTTACTCGGCGACCTCGATGTGCAGAAAGGCGAGACGATTTTCGTCCTCCTGAACGGTGCCGGGGCGACGACGCTGATGGAACTATTCCTCGTGTACCGCCGCGTCCACCAGGTGTGCGAGGCGCGGGGCGTCACGATCGCCCGCGGACGGGTGGGCGAATTCCTCACCGTCCAGGAGATGGCGGGGTTCCAGATGCACGTGGCCCGCGTGACCGACGAGATGGTCGACCTCCTCGACGCCCCGTGCGACACGCCGTTCTGGACGGTGCGGTAGGACGTTGGGCCGGACGCTTGTGGGCGGCGGGTCTCCGCACCCGCCGCGCGGGAAGTGGACGTTCGGCCGGGTGCCGCGATAGGCAAGAAGAGGCTTGTGTTCGCCGGCCCGCTTGCGGGCCGCGTGGAAGAAACCACCATGTCCGAAACGGTCGGCTACGACGAGATGGTCCACATGCTCCGCGGCGCCGCCGAAAAGGTGACCACGCAGCATGAGCGGCTGTCGAAACTCGACGCCGCCATCGGCGACGGCGACCACGGGACGGCGATGCGGAAGGCGATGTCGCTGCTGGCCCGGGCGGTGGCCGGCCATCGGTCCCGCGACATGAGCAGCGTCCTGAACGAGGTGGGCTGGGCCGTCCTCGGGTCCGGCGGCGGGTCCACGGGCCCGCTCTTCGGCACGTTCTTCATGGGGATGGCCGAGGCCACCGGCGACAAGGCCGCCCTTGACGCCAAGGCTCTGGCGGGCGTGTTCGAGCACGCCCTCGCCTCCGTCCGAAAGCAGACCAAGGCCGAGCCCGGCGACAAGACGATGCTCGACGCCCTGATCCCGGCGGTCGAGACGATGTGGTCCTCGGCCGATGCCGGGAAGGAGCCCGCGGCCGCCCTCGCCGACGCCGCCGACGCCGCCCAGCGCGGCGCCGAGGCCACCACCGACATGCAGGCCCGTTTCGGACGGGCCCGGAACCTGGGCGAGCGGAGCAAGGGCACGCCCGACCCGGGGGCCACGTCGGTCGCCCTGGTGTTCCGCGGCTTCGCCGATGCCCTTGCGGCGGGCGAGACCTGACCCGAACCGTCGGTCCCGGCGCGGGCCGGTCCGACGCACACAAGAAGCAAAGGAGATGCCTGAATGCCTTCCAAAGAGGAACTGAAGACCACGAAGGACTTCCATCTGGACACGCCGAAGGATGACGCGGGGTATTACCTGCGCGGGTCGGCCCACCTGGATTGGGGCGTGAAGAACCGCCTGGCCCGCATCTTCAACCCTGACTCCGGCAACACCGTCATGCTGGCGTTCGACCACGGGTACCTGATGGGCCCGACGACGGGCCTGGAGCGTCTGGACCTGAACATCCAGCCCCTCCTGCCGCAGGTCGACTGCCTCATGTGCACGCGCGGGGCGCTGAGGACCTGCATCCCGCCGCAGACGAACAAGCCCGTGTGCCTCCGCGTCAGCGCCGGCGCCAGCGTCCTGAAGGACGACATGAGCGACGAGTGCGTGGGCGTCGACATCGAGGATGCCGTCCGCCTGAACGCCGCCGCCATGGCCGTCCAGTGTTACGTGGGCGGGGCGTGCGAGCGGCAGACGCTGGAGAACCTCTCACGTGTCATCAACGCGGGGAACCGGATGGGTGTCGCGACGCTCGGGGTGACGGCCGTCGGCAAGGAGATGGCCCGCGACGCCCGGTACCTGGGCCTGGCGAGCCGCGTGCTCGCCGAACTCGGCGCCCATTTTGTCAAGACCTATTTCTGCGAAGAGGGGTTTGAAGAGGTGGTGGCCGGGTGCCCCGTGCCGATCGTCATCGCGGGCGGGAAGAAGATTCCCGAGAAGGACGCCCTCGCCATGGCGTGGCGGGCCATCGACCAGGGCGCCCGCGGCGTGGACATGGGCCGCAACATCTTCGCCGCCGCCAGCCCCGTGGCGATGGGGAAGGCCGTCCGGGCCGTCGTCCACGAGAGTGCGAGCCCCGACGACGCCTACCAGATGTACCAGGACCTGAAGAGCGACGCCGCCAAGGCGTAGTCGTCGCCGGAGCGGGTCGCGGCGCATGATGTCATTCCGAGCGAGTCCCGGCGCGCCGGGACGAGTCGAGGAATCTCGTTGTTGGGTTTGACGGCGCATCCCGCGCGGTGGGCAAGACCGCACACCGCGCGAACGTCCGGCGCCGCCACAGGAGCCGTCAGAAAGGAGCGCAGGCAGATGCCGAAGATGAATCGACGCCAATGGTTGGCCGGCACCGCCGCCGCGGGACTCGTCGCGGCCGGGGCCGGATGCGAGGGCACGCAGCGAAAGGGAAATATGGCCGCACACAAGAATGCCGACTTCTACACCTCCGACGGTACGCTCGATGAGGATGCTGCCAAGCAGGCCTATTACGACCTGATGGCCTCCTTCGGCTACCCGCGATACGAGAGCCTGAAGGAACAACTCTGGGTCCTCGACTTCGGCCTCGGCCGGTTCACCGACGTCGGCATGGGCGGGGTCTTCTGGCTCAACGAGTGGGACGAGGAGGGCAAGTACGGGTACCTCGGCCACGAGATCTACCTTCTGCCCGGCCAGATGATTCCCGAGCATTGGCACGCCAAGCACGAGGCCATCCAGCCAAAGATCGAGGGTTGGATGTGCCGCTACGGCCAGACCATCCTTTTCGGCGAAGGCGACGCCTCGCCGGAGGCCAGGAAGGTGATCCCCGCCAGCGAGTGGAAGCAGACGACCGTCCATCACATGGCGCGGGTGAACCCGGGCGAGGTGGGGAAACTCAACCGGCCGCTCGCCCGCCATTCCCAGGTGGCCGGGCCCGACGGGGCGATCGTCACCGAATATGCCTCGTACCATTCGATGGACGCCCTGAAGTTTACGAACCCGAACATCAAACTCTAGGCCGTGGACGCGCACACGCACGGCACTGTGTTCAGAGCACCCCCCGCGCGGCGGCTTTCCAGGACCGCCGCGCTTTTTCTTTGCGCGGCCGCGGCACTCGCCGGGTGGCATGGTCACGCTGGCGTGGCCATGGCGCGGGCGAACGCCGCTGACCGGCAGCGGACCGAGGAGGCCCCGCCCCAGCCCGAGCCGTTCATGCGACTCGCCGTCGTCTCCCAAAGGTGGTGCGACGAGGACCGCACCGTCGAGGCTGTCCTGCGGTACCTCGGCGCGGCCGCCGACCGCGGCGCTGACCTCGTCCTCCTGCCGCAGCAGTGCGTCAAGACCGAGGGCCAGCCCATCCCGGGACCCGTCACGAAGGCCCTCGCCGACGCCGCACGCACCCACAAGATGTATGTCGTCGGCAACATCCGTGAAAAGGCCGACGGCGGGCCGTACGTCACCTCGTTCCTCCTCGCCCCGGACGGCACGCTGGTCGGCACGTACCGCAAGAGCCACAAGATGCCCGACGAGGCGATGGCCCTCGGCGACGCGCTCCCGGTCTTCGACACCGCCTACGGCAAGGTGGCGATGCGCGTGGGCTCCGACCGTTTCTTCGCCGACATCGACCACGTGTACACGGCGAAGGGGGCGCGGATCATCCTGTGGTCCCAGGTGCCGGAACCCGTCGAGGACGAGTACAGCCAGGACTTTCCCTCGCTCGGCCGCGCGGTGGATTACCGGGTGGTCATCGCGTGCGCGCGGTACGCCTCCGGGCGGCCGGGGTACATCACGAACAAGTACCCGCCGTACTGCGGCCGGCCGATCGGGCGGGCGTACGTCGTCAGCCGCGAGGGCCAGCGCATCGCCTGCACCCCCCGGACGGGCGGCGGCGTGGCCGTCGCCACCATCGGGCTCCGCGAATTGAAAGCCGGCCGGGGGCCGAACCGCAACCCCGCCTTCGCCGCGCTCGCCGGGCCCGTCTCGATCCCGCCCGAGAAGAAGTGGGCTCGGCGCAAGGTCCGCCTCGCCGTCATCGAGGCCCACGTGGCGGCGGACGATCTCCTCGCGAAACTCGACCGCTGCGGCGAGATGGACGCCGACATCGTCTGCACCTACGAGTTCGTCTGGATCCACAAGAAGGACGAGAAACAACAGGCCCGCGCCCGCGACATCCTTCGCCAGGTCGCCGCCAGGGCCGACGAGCACGACATGTACGTCCTCGTCGCCGGCGTCATCGAGCGGCGCGAGCGCAACGTCGGCATCCTCTTCGGCCGCGACGGCAAGGAAGTCGGCCGGTACCGAAAGATCGCCACCACGTACGAAGAGCAGGTTCCCGGCGACGCCACGCCCGTCTTCGAGACGGACTTCGGCCGCGTCGCTTGCCGCATCTGCGCCGACGAGTGGATGGTCGAACTCGACCGCACCTACGGCGTGAAGGGGGCGGACATCCTCTTCACGCCCACGCAGTCGTGGGGAGCCGACGCCCTCTTCCGCGACCTCCGCGACATCAGCCGCGCCATGGACACAGGCATGTTCCTCGTCGAGGCCACGCACCCCGCCACCGAGGTCCGGCACCGCAGCCTCATCATCGAGCCGACGGGCGTCGTCGTGCGCCGCAGCCGGTACCGAGTGCCAGACGTCTTCTGCCAGGAAGTGGACCTGGACCACGACCGGCCGCTCCGGTACGTTCGACGCTACAAGCCGCATGAACCGAAAGGGTACCTGCCCGAGTACCAGCCGACGCGGATGCCCGAGGCCGCCAACGACCTCCGCGAAACGATCCTCCGTCAGCGCCGGCCGGAACTGTACCAGGTGCTCGCACCGGCGCCGCCCGCCGAGGGGAGTCCCTGACCGATGCCGACGCATTCGCCCCCGCGCCGCCCGTGGCGCCTCGTAGCCATCGCGGCCGTCGTCCTGACGATGCTCGCCGCCGACTCCGCCGCGCCCGCCGCCGCGCCCGCCGCGGCGCCGGCCGCGTGGGCGCCGGACGCGGCGGCCTTCGTCGTCGTCTCGGGTCCCGCCTCGCCGCGGGTGGCCTTCGCCGTCCACCACGCGGAGGCGTCGCTGCGACTGGTCGTCGAGGTGGACGCGTTCGACGCCTCCGGCGCCGCGGTCCCGGACGTGCAGGTGGGCCTCGCCGCTGCCCGGACGGTCCGCCTGGACGGCGCCGACGCCCGCGTGAGCCGCGGCGATGGGCGGGCGACGTACGTCTTCGACGTCCCGGCCGCCTCTCTCGTGGCGTCGCCGGAGGATTGGACCCGTCTGCGGATGGGCCTGGCGGTCACGTGGCCGGGCGGGCCGCTCGGCAAGGCCCGCCAGCGAGAGCGGTTCCGCCACACGGACGGCCGGGCGCCGCACGCCGGCCTCGCCCGCGCCCCGTCAGCCTGGCAGCCGCTCGACCTCGCGGACTATGCCGCCCGCGCCGCCGACCGGCGCCGCCGCATCCTCATCCCGTTCACGCAGCCGATGGGCGGGAAGGCGACGCTGGTCATCGAAGATGCCGCCGGCCGGCGCGTGCGGAACCTCGTCGCCGCCAAACCGCTCCCCGCCGGCCCGACCCGCATCGAGTGGGACGGCCTCGACGAGCAGGGCAACGTCGTCCGGCCGGGGTCGTACCGGTGGCGGGCGATCAGCCATCCGGGCATCCGGCCGGAGTACCTCTTCTCGTTCTGCAACCCGGGCAAGCCGCCGTGGCGGACGGGCGGCGGGACGGACAACTGGGGCCCGGACCATAGTTGCCTCGTCGCCGTCACCGCCGGCCCGCGGTGGACGTTCGTCGGCGGCCCGTGCGCCGAGTCGGGCTACGCCATGATGGCCCTCGACGCCGGCGGCGCGAAGCGCATGCACTACAACCAGGTGCACGGGACGGGCATCGAGCGGATCGCCCTGGCGAACGCTACGCCATATCTCTATGCCGCCCATGACGGGTTCGCGTGGGGCCAGCAGGTCGACCGAAAGAAGACGGACTGGAAGGCGACGCTCGCCCTCACCCTGACGCGATTCGAGAAGGCCACCGGCAAGGTCGTGCCGTACGGCGGCGAGCGGTTCGTCACGGTCGAGACGTACGAGGTAGGGCCGGGGTCCTCGCGCGGCGGGGACGTGCGCAGCCTCGCGGGCCTCGCCTACTTGGACGGGCGGCTGGTCGTGAGCAGCCGCGTCGCCTCCGCCCTCATCGCCGTTGACGCCGAAACCGGCAAGGCCGTCGGACGCATCGATCTGCCGGAGCCGGGGCCGGTGGCCGTCCGCGGCAACGAGATCCTGGCCGTCTCCGGCCGGCGCATCGTCCGCGTCAAGCCGAAGAGCGGCACGGTCACGCCGCTGGTGCGGGAGGGCTCCGCCGAGGCGCGTGGCCTCGCCGCCGGCCCCGACGGCCGCGTCTACGTGAGCGACGGCGAGCGCCACGTCGTCCGCGTGTACGACCGGGTGGGCCGGCGCCTCCGGGAGATCGGCACACCCGGCGGCCCGTACGGCGGCCCGTACGATGCGCAGCGGATGGTGCACCCGCGCGGGCTCGCCGTCGCCGCCGACGGCCGCCTCTGGGTGACCGAGGACCGCTGGAACCCGAAGCGCCTCGCCGCGTGGGACAGCGCCACCGGCAAGGTGGCCGTCCAGCGCTTCGGCCCGCCCGGCTACGGGGCCGCGGGGGCGGGGTTCGATGCGGCCGACCCGACGCGATGGGTCGGGCAGGGGGCGCTCTGGCGGCTCGACGTCCGGGCGCAGGCGGCGGAGTGCGTCGCGGTCCTCTCGGAGGAGCCGGGGCATCTGAACGGCCGATTTGGCGCCGTCCGCCACTACACGTTCCACCGGCAGGACGGGCGGACGTTCCTCATCGGCCAGGGCAGCGTGGTCGTCGTCTCGGAACTCCGCCAGGACGGCTCGGTCCGCGACCTCGCGATGGTCGGCTCCACGCATCGGTTCAGCTTCGGGTGCCACTGGAACCCGCCCGAGGCGTTCGTCGAGGCGTTCGCGAAGGCCTACCCGGACAAGGCTGGCAAGCACGCCGACAAGGGCCCGGGCGTCCTGTGGGTCGACACGAGCGGCGACGGCCGGTGCCAGCCGGATGAGTTCGACTTCTCCACCGCGTGCGACCACTTCGCGGGCGGGTACTGGCTCCATCGGCAGACGGACCTCACGATCTGCGTGCCGGCGACCGTCGACGGCCGGTGCGTGCTCGTTACCCTCGCCCCGGACGGCTTCACGGCGAGCGGAGCGCCGAAGTACCCGTCCCTCAACGACGCCGCCCGCCGCGGCGTGCCGCTGGACCTCGACCGCAACGAGGTCGACACGGCCGTTGACCACGAAGGCAACGTGGTCGTGAATTCCGACCCCGTGATGAAATGCTTCGCGCCGGACGGCACGCTTAGATGGACGTATCAGAATCAGTGGGCGGGCGTGCACGGGTCGCACCGGGCGCCGCTGCCGGAGCGCGGCGTGATGCAGGGCGCCCTCTTCTTCCTGGGCATGGCCCCGCTCGACACGGAGGGCGACGTCTTCGTCGTCAACGGGAACCACGGCCGGTTCTTCTTCCTCACCTCCGACGGCCTGTACCTGGACGAGGCGTTCAAGGACGTCCGCATGGGCGCCGCGGTGGACGCCCACACCATCGGCGGCGAGTGTTTCGGCGGGTGCTTCGGACGATCGCGCGAGGGCGGGACGTACTACCTCCAGAGCGGACACACGGATTACCGGCTGTTCCGCGTCGCGGGCCTCGACAAGGTGCGGCGGCAGGAGGGGACCGTCGAGGTCACGGGCGAGCAGGCTATGGCGGCCGCCAACCGGCTCCGCCGACGGGCCGCCGGCGCCCACGTCGCGAAACAGGCCGCCATTCCCCGCCGCGACCGTCCGCCCAAGATCGACGGCCGGCCCGACGACTGGAGCCGCGACCGCGACATCCGCTGGGACAAGGGCGGCCGCTTCAAGGCCTCCGTCTCCGCCGCGTGGGACGCCCAGGCCCTGTACCTCTGCTACGTTGTCCAGGACGACTCGCCGTGGCTGAACCACGGGAAGGACTGGACCACGCTCTTCAAGACGGGCGATTCGGTGGACCTCCAGATCGCCTTGGACCCGTCGGCCGACCCGTCGCGCCGCGGGCCGGTGCCGGGCGACGTGCGGCTGCTCATCGCCCCGCACGAGGGCGAGCCCCTGGCCGTCCTGTACCGCCATCGCGTGCCGGGCGCGGCCAAGCCGGTCACCTTCACCTCGCCGTGGCGGAGCGAAACGGTGGACGAGGTCCGACGCCTGGACGGCGTGCGCGCGGCGGTGACGACGCACGGCGGCGGGTACTGCGTGGAGGCGGCCGTCCCGCTCGTCGCCCTCGGCCTCAAGGCCCCCGCCGGCAAGACGTTCCGGGCCGACCTTGGCGTGCTCTTCGGCGACCCGGCCGGCCGGATGACCACGCTGCGGTCGTATTGGTCGAACCAGGCCACCGCCCTCGTCAACGACGTGCCGGGCGAGATCATGCTCACGCCCAACCTCTGGGGAACCGTCACGTTCGAGGGGACGCCATGAACGGGTGCGCCGGCAAGGTTGTAACTGCACAATGTCCCCGACACATGCTGCGCGGTGGGTCTCCGTACACACCGCGCAAAGGCTTGAGTGGCGATCGGCGCGCGGCGGGTACGGAGACCCGCCGCGCACGACGTCACCACGTCGGCGTGGCCATGCCATCCGCATGGGTCATCGCTCTGCTTCTCGTGCTCGTGCCGGCGATCTCTGGCGCAGCCGGGGAACAGATCGTCTGCGACGGCGTCCTCGGCAACGCCGGCGCCGCGGGCGAGACGCTCATCCGTTTCACCGACGGCGAGACGCGCGGCATGGGCGTCGTGGTCGACGACCACGGGTCGCTCTGGGACCGCGCGGGCGCCGGCCGGCTGAGCCGCTACGCCGCCGACGGGCGGATGCTTGCCTCGTACCCGATTCCGAAGGGCAGGGGCGCGCGCGACCTCCTCACGCGCATCGGTGACCGCCTCCTCCTCTTCATCCGGGGACGGTTCTATACGCTCCCGCTCGACGCCCCGCCGGGCACCGAGCCGACGCCGCTCCGTGTCCCCGACGGACGGTGGGAGTGCATGGCGTTCGGGTCGGTCGACGGCAGGGTGGCAGCCGCGACGAACGAGGCCGTTTATCTCGTCGACGCCGCCACCGGCGCCGCCGAGAAAGTCGTGGATCTCGCCGGCGTAAGCCAGTTGGAGGTCGGCCCGGACGGCGACCTCTTCGCCGCCGTCGGCCATGACGTGCACCGCTTCCGCGACGGCCGCGAGGTGACCGACGGGTGGCCGCGCCGCGCTCCCGGCGAACGGATGCAGTGGTTGGACGGTGCGTGGTTCGGCCACGCGTGGCACGGGACGATCCGCCGCTTCGACCGCCGCCTGGACCCGGACCCCGGGGTCGTCCTGGGCGGGTCGTCCGGCTCGTTCATCGGCGAACTGCCGCAGAACGCCGAACTGTCGAACGGGCGCGGCCTGGCACGCGTGGGACCGAACCTGCTTGCCGTCAGCGGCTTGGGCGGGGTGATGCACCTGGTGGCGTGGGACGCCGAGGCGCGGCGGATGCGGATCGTCCGCCGCATCGGGGCCGCCGCGATGGCGCGGGGCATCGGGCTCGACCGCGACGGCCGCGTCTGGTGGTACGCCGGCGTGTGGCAGTGGTCGGACGGGCCGGCGGCCCCGCTGGAGGCGGGCGTGAATGCGCCGGAGCATCCCGGTGTCGGTCAGGCCGTCATGCTCGACGGCCGGGTCATGGTTGCCCCCGGCCGCATGTGGGGCCAGCCCACGCTCTACTACGGACCGCTCGCGAAGAAGGTCACGGCCCGCCGCCTCGGCGACGAGTGCCGCCTGCCGGCCGGCGCCGTCGGCTCCGCCGTCTACCGCGACCAGGGGCGCCTCGTGCTGCTCGTCGTCACGGCGGACGGGAAGGGCTACGCCGTCCGAATCGGGTCGGACGGGTCGTACCGCGGCGAGGTGGGGCCCGTGCCGCTCGAAACGGCGGGCCCGGCCCAGCGGTGGACCTCGCTCGCCATGAAGGACGAGGCGGTGCTGCTCGCGGCCGTGGACGGGCACGTCGTGGAGATGGCCCGCCGCGGCGAGGGATGGAAGGAGACGCGCCGCTGGAATACCGCGGGGACGGCGGGGCGCTTCGGCCCGGCGATTCACATCGCCGCCGCCGACGGGCGACTGTGGATCGCCGACCGCGGACGCCACCGCGTGGTGTGCGTGGACCTGGCGTCCGGCAAGCCGCTGGCGACGTTCGGGACGGCGGACCGGAGCGGGACGGACCTGGCGTCGCTCTCGCATCCCGAGACGATTGCGGCCTGGGGGCGGCGGGCGGTCGTCTTCGACAGCGGAAACCAGCGGCTGATGAAACTGCGGTTGGAGTGATTTCCCTCTCTCTTGATGGGAGAGGGTCGGGGTGAGGCTGTATGTGGGGAGGTGCGGTATGCGACGATTCCTGTGGGCGGTGATGGTGTGCGTCGGCGCGTGGACGGTTGCAGGCACAGCGGCGGAGGCTGCGGACGCGGAGGGCGCCGCCCTGCCTCGGCGGGCCCGCGACGCCATGGCCCGTGCGACGGGCTTCTTCACGTCCATCTCGACGAACGGCGGCTGGGTGGGCATCTACAGCAAGGACCTTGCCGAGCGGTACGGCGAGTCCACGTACGAGAAGGCCCGTTCGAACGAAATCTGGGTCCAGCCGCCCGGTACGCCGACGGTCGGCAAGGTGCTCCTTCGCGCGTACCGTGTGACGGGGGAGAAGCGGTATCTGGCGGCCGCCCGCGGCGCCGGCCGGGCCCTCGTGTGGGGGCAGCGGGCGGTCGGCGGATGGGATCACCGGGTGGACGTCTCCCGCCTGACGGCCGACGCCGCCGAGCCCGACCGCTGCAAGGGCCGGTGCACGATGGACGACGATATTACCCAGGGGGCGATCGATTTCCTGATGGACCTCGACCGCACGCTGGACGAGCCCTGGCTGGACGGCGGCGTGCGGCTGGGCCTGGCGTTCATGCTGAAGAGCCAGTTCCCAAACGGTGGCTGGCCGCAGTGGTACCCGCTCCGCGGCGGGTATCACGACTATTATACGTTCAACGATAACACGATTAACGATTGCATCCGCGTGCTACTCGACGCGCACCGTCAATACGGCCGGGCCGAGTACCTGAACGGGGCGACGCGCGGGGGCGGTTTCATCATCGCCTCCCAGTTGGACGAGCCTCAGGCCGGATGGGCTCAGCAGTATTGCCACGACATGAAGCCCGCGTGGGCCCGTGCCTTTGAGCCGCCCGGCGTGTGCAGCGCCGCGAGCGCGCGCAACATCCGGACGCTCGTCGACCTGGCGGTTTATACCCAAGACGCCACATACCTGGAGCCGATCCCTGCGGCACTGGCGTGGCTGGAGCGGTCGACACTGAAGGAAGGCACGTGGGCCCGCCTGTACGAGATCGGCACGAACAAGCCGATCTACGGCGACCGCGACCGCAAGGTCCATTACAATCTGGAAGAGATCAGCGAGGAACGGCGGAGCGGCTATTCGTGGCAGAGCGGGTATGGCGTGGCGAGCGCACGGCGGGTGTATGAACGGGTCCGCGAGACGGGACTGAAGGCGTATGCGGCCGAGCAGGAGGCCGCCCGCCGGCGGGAGCCGTCGGGGGAGGCGTGGGCCAAGCGGGCCCGGTCGCTTGCGCCCCGCGCCCGGGAAGCGATCGAGGCGCTCGACGCCGAGGGCCGCTGGATCGACAAGGACGGCCGCATCCGATGCGAGACGTTCGTCCGCCGCATGCGGGCGCTCTGCGATTACGTCGAGGCGGCCGGCGCGGGCCGGGCGGTCGAAACCCGGTAGGCACGTGCCACGGCGGGCCTTGCCCCGCCGCGACATTCCGCGTAGCATAGTCCGGAACCACGAATGCCTTACGAAAGGAACAGGCGATGACGATGCGACGCGATGACGACTCGGCCGGTGTGAGCCGGCGCGGACTTCTCAAGGGCGTGGCGGGCGGGGCGGCCATGGCGGCCGTCGGGGCCGCCGCGGGCGGGCCGCTGGCTGGACGGGCACGCGGGGCCCAACTCAAGGGCCGTATCCGACAGTCCGTCTCGCGGTGGTGTTTCGGCAAGGTGCCCATGGAGGAGTTCTGCAAGGCCTGCCGCGACATGGGCATCGGCGGCATCGACCTCATCGGCCCCGGCGACTGGCCCGTCATGAAGAAGTACGGTCTCGTGGGCACGTGCACGCCCGGCGGGACGGGCATCAACAAGGGTCTGAACGACCGCGCGAACCACGAGAAGGCCATCCCGCGCATTCGCAAGGCCATCGAGCAGACCGCCGACGCCGGGTTTCCCAACGTCATCGTCATGGCCGGCAACCGCAAGGGCATCGACGACGAGGAGGGGAAGAAGAATTGCGTCGACGCGCTGAAGCAGGTGGTCGGCCTCGCCGAAGAGAAGGGCGTGACGCTCGTGATGGAACTCTTGAACTCGAAGGTCGACCACGCCGGTTACCAGGGCGACCATACGACGTGGATCGTGGACGTGGCGAAGCGCGTGGGCAGCCCGCGGTTCAAGGCCCTCTATGATATCTATCACATGCAGATTATGGAAGGCGACATCATCCGGACCATCCGCGATAACATCGAGTATATCGGCCACTTCCACACGGGCGGCAATCCGGGGCGGCACGAACTCGACGAGACGCAGGAACTGTATTACCCGGCCATCATGCGGGCCATCGCCGACACGGGGTTCAAGGGATGGGTCGCCCACGAGTTCGTCCCCAGCCGCAAGCCCGTGCTCGACAGCCTCCGGCAGGCGGTGGAGATCTGCGACGTCTGAACGGCAAGGGACGGAAGGAGCGACGCATGCGCTGTGCCATGGCGGTGATGCTGCTGGGTGTCCTGGCGTATGCCGGCGGCGTCTCGGCCGGGGAGGCCGAGGGGCCGGCCGCCCTTCGCCCGGCCATCGACGGCGAGTGGTGGCAGGTGGCGGGCGACCCGGACCTCGGGAAGTGGACCAGCCCGGGCCAGCAGCCCGTCGACTTCGGCGTCTGGCAGGCCCGCGACGGGACGTGGCAACTCTGGTCCTGCATCCGCCACACGAAATGCGGCGGGCACACGCGCCTCTTCCATCGCTGGGAAGGCAAGCACCTCACCGACGCCGACTGGATGCCCATGGGCGTCGCCATGACGGCCGACCCCGACCTCGGCGAAAGCCTCGGCGGGCTCCAGGCCCCGCACGTCATCCGCGACGGCGGAACGTACCTCATGTTCTACGGCGACTGGGGTCACATCTGCCTTGCCGAGAGCGACGACGGCAAGACGTTCACGCGCGTCCTCGGCGCCGGCGGCCGCCCCCAACTCTTCAGCGGCCCGTACGAGAACACCCGCGACCCGATGGTCCTGAAACACGACGATACGTATTATTGCTACTACATGGGACACAAGCAGGACGCGCGGATCCAGTCGGCCATCTTCTGCCGCACCTCCCGCGACCTGAAGACGTGGAGCGAGCCGGTGATGGTTTCCGGCGGGGGCTCGCCGGCCAGGAAGGACCGGTGGTGGGGCGGTGACGCGGAGTGCCCTTTCGTCGTCCGCCGGCACGGGGCGTTCACTCTGTTCCGCAACCAACGGTACGGGCCGACGAATCTGAACACGCAGTATTGCTCCACCGACCCGCTCGACTTCGGCGTGGACACGGACCGGCACATGGTGGGCACGCTGCCCGTGGCGGCGCCGGAGATCATCCGGCACGAGGGCCGGGACTACATCGCCGCCCTGATGCCGTCGCTGAAGGGCATCCGCATCGCCCGGCTGAAGTGGGTGCCCGGAGAGTAGCGTGGGTGCAAGCACCCACTTACAGGGATCGAGGGAACGAGGGCGCAAGGAAGGGCGGGTGGCCATGGGTCGCGAAGCACCATGGCCACGCAAGCGTGACCATGCCACCCTCTGCGTTAGAGCCATAGGAGATCGCCATGAACCGGCGCACGTTTCTGGGAACGTCGGCGGCCGCGGTCGCCGCCTTGGCTGCCGGCCGGTCGCACGCCGCCCCGGCCGAGCCCAAATTCACCATGTGCCTGAACGTGGGGCAGGCCGGCGTCAAGGCCGACCCGCTCGAGGCCATCGACCTCGCCAAACGGTACGGTTACGGCTCGGTAGCGCCGATGCCGTGGCACCTTGCGAAGTACCCGGCGGAGAAGATGGACCGCCTCAAGGCCGCCATGAAGGAGGCGGGGCTCGCGTGGGGCGCCGCCGGCACGCGGCCGTTCTTCACGCCGGACGACGCCGAGTTTGCCAATCGCCTGAAGGACGCGACCGGCCTGGCGGGCGTCCTCCAGAAGGCCGGCGTCACGCGGTGCATGACCTGGACCGGCCCGAGCAGCGACACGCTCACCTATCGCCGGAATTTCGACCTGCACGTCCGGCGGACGAAAGAGATGGGCAAGGTGTTCGGCGACCACGGCGTACGGCTCGGCATCGAATACCTGGGCACCAAGACGCTCGTCCTGAAGAAGAAGTACCCGTTCGTCCAGACGCTGGCCGGGATGAAGGAACTCGCCGACGCCGTGGGGCTGCCCAACGTCGGCATCGTGCTGGACGCGTGGCACTGGTTCCAGGCGGGCGACACGGAGGAGGACATTGCGCGGCTCGCGAATCGCGACGTGGTGACGGCGGACCTGTGCGACGCGCCGGCGGGCGTGCCGCGGCACGAGATGCCGGACTCGCCCCGCCGCCTGCCGTGCGCGACGGGCGTCATCAACCTGAAGGGGTTCCTCGCGGGCCTCGTGCGGATCGGGTACGACGGGCCGGTCGGCATGGAACCGTTCGACAAATCGCTCCGCGAGATGCCTACGGAGAAGGCGATGCAGACCGCCACGGCGGCGATGAAGAAGGCCTTTGCCTTAATTCGGTGAGTGGGGTGGGTGAATAGGCGGGTGCTTGCACCCGCGCGGTCGATGGAAGACGGTGGGTGCGGAACATTCAGTTCCTGAGGGACTGAATCGGCGCGGGGATGCGGCCGCCGAACTTCACGAACGCGTCGCTTGCCCCGGCGCCGCGCACGTCCATGACGACGGCAGAGCCGAACAGGCCGCCGAACTCCACCGTCTCGCCCGCCTTGCCGCCGGGGACGGGAATGACGCGGACGGCCGTCGTCTTGTTGTTGACGACGCCGATGGCGACCTCGTCGGCGATGATGGCCGCCAGCGTCGCCGCGGGCGTGTCGCCGGGGACGGCGATCATGTCCAGGCCGACCGAGCAGACGCTCGTCATCGCCTCCAGTTTCTCCAGGCTCAGGTGCCCGTCGGCCACCGCTTTCGCGAGGGCCGCGTCCTCGCTCACGGGGATGAACGCGCCGCTCAGCCCGCCCACGCTGGAGGAGGCGAACGCGCCGCCTTTCTTGACGGCGTCGGTGAGCATGGCGACGGCGGCGGTGGAACCGGGCGCGCCGATGCGCGCCAAGCCCAGGGTGCGGAGGATTTCGCCGACGCTGTCGCCGACCTCCGGCGTCGGGGCGAGGGAGAGGTCGACGATGCCGAACGCGACGCCGAGTTCCTCGGCGACCTCGCGTCCGATGAGTTCGCCGACCCGCGTGACGCGGAAGCAGGTGATCTTGATTTCCTCGGCCAGGTCGCCGAGGGTCAGGTTCTGGCCCTCCAGTTCGATGCGGCGGCGGAGCGCGCTGGCCACCACGCCCGGGCCGGAGACGCCGATGTTGACGGTGGCCTCGGCCTCGCCGTCGCCGACGTACGCCCCTGCCATGAACGGGTTGTCCTCCGGGATGTTGGCGAAGGTGACGAGTTTGGCGCAGCCGAAGCCGCGAGCCTCGGCGGTGGCGTCGGCGATCTCGAGCAGCACCTCGCCCATCCGCGCAATGGCGTCCATGTTGATGCCGGCCCGGTGACTGGCCACGTTGATCGAGGCGCAGACCCGCTCGGTCCCCGCGAGGACCTCCGGCAGGCTGGTCATGACGATCTCGTCGGCCGGGGTGATGCCCTTGTGCACGAGGGCGGAGAAGCCGCCCACGAGGTCCACGCCGCACTCGGCGGCCGCCTCGTCCAGGGTCCGGGCGACGGTCATGGCGGTGGCCCGGCCGTGGCCGGCCAACAGGTGCGAGACCGGCGAGATCGCCAGCCGCTTGTTGATCACCGGGATGCCGTACTTGCGGCCGATGCGGTCGCAGGCGCTGACGAGGCGGCCCGCGCAGCGGACGATCTTGGCCCGCAGTTTCCGCCCCACCTGGTCCATGCTGGTGGCGGAGCAGTCGTCCACGTTCAAGGCGAGCGTGACGGTGCGCACGTCGAGATGCTCCGCGTGGAGCATCTGGATCGTCGACAGGATTTCGTCAGTGCGTAGCATGATGTGGTTGGGCAGGCGTGGGCGTGCGCGTCAGGCGCAACTGGTTGGTGGCCACAAACACGTTCTCGTGCTGGAGTTTGACGGTGAAGCCCTCTTCGCCGGCAAGTTCCTCCAGGTCGGCCTGGAGGAGCGCGAGGTCCAGCCGCCCCGGCACCTCCAACTGGCTGATCATCGTGAAGTGGTCGTCGGAACGGCTCCAAAACAGATCTGTGATATTGATATCCTTGCCCGCCAGGTATCCGCTGAAGCGGGCGATGATGCCCGGCTTGTCTTTGCCGAACGCCGTGATGACGAACCGCTCGACCGGCTCGTCGGCGGCCCGTTCGGCCTCTCCGCGGTAGGGCCGGGCCACCACCTGGAACGGGTCGGCCTCCGGACCCCCGGAAGCTACGCGCGCCGCCAGGTCCGACGGGGTCACCGGTTCGGGAAGGCTGACGACCATGAGCAGCGTGAAGTACCCGCCCACGACCGTCTGGCTGGCCGTGTCGATGTTGCCCCCGAGGTCCGTCACGGTGCTGCTGACCGCCGAGACGATGCCCGGATGGTCGTCGGCCATGATGTTCAGGACGTACGCGTTGGGAAACTGCGGCTGCATGCGTGTGCTGCGGTGGTCCGTCACCATCGTCGATCTCCAAAAGCAAACCGTGATTATACGCGGGTCCCCCTTCGAAAACAACCGCCGCTCCGTGGGAAGCCTGCCTTGCATTCCATTCGGCCGGAGCGTAAGGTCGGGGGCCTCGAGGTACGGCATGGATCCCGCGCGGCGGGTTTCCCGGCCTGCCGCGCTATCCGCGCTTGGGCGCGGTGGGGCAGGAGCCCCACGGTGCGGTAATAAGGCTGCCCTGATGGGCGGCGGGTACAGAGACCCGTCGCGCCATCCGCCTGCGAGAGGAACGGCCGTGTCGCGCTTCGCCCGGCTCATGATGATCACGTTCGGCGAATCGTTCGCCACGATGCTCATCGAGCGGGGCATCTACTTCTTCGCGCACGAGCGGCTGCGGTTCGACGATTTCGAGAACCTGGCCCTCGCCCTCGGCTTCGGCGGGGCGTACGTGGTCGCGGCCCTGACGAGCCACGCCCTCGCCCGCCGCCTGACGGAGAAGCGGGTCCTCCTGCTGGCCCTTGCGGGCCAGGCGGCGGCGTTCGTCGTGCTGTGCCTCTGGCACGGGCCGTACGCCGTGGCGATCATGAACGGCGTCATCGGGTATCTGGCGGGGACGAAGTGGCCGGTCGTCGAGAGTTACGTCTCCGCCGGCCGCACGCCGCGCGACCAGGTGCGGACGGTCGGGCGGTTCAACCTGGCGTGGGCGGGGGCCATCCCGCCGTGCATGGCGGTGGCCGGCCCGCTCATCGCCTGGCGGCCGGAGGGGCTTTTCCTCGCCGGTCTCGTCTTGACGGCCATCAGCATGGTCGTCGCGGTGGGTCTCCGGCGCCGGCCGGTCCATCTGCGGGCGGACCATCCGGAGCGGCCGACGCCCGTCCAGATACGTCGGCTGACGGGGCTCCTGGTCGCCAGCCGGTGGTCGATGCTCTCCGCCTACTCGCTCCTGTGGATCCTGGCCGCCCTCCTGCCGGGCGTCTTCGCCAACCTCGGCGTCCCGGTGACCGTGGCGACCGCCCTGGCCGGGCTGCTCGACGTGTTTCGCCTGGTCGCGTTCGCGGTGCTCCAGGTGTGGCACGGGTGGCACAGCCGGGCGTGGCCGCTCGCCCTCGTGGTCGTGGGGCTGCCGGCGGGGTTCTTTCTGGCGGTGTCGGCGGCCGGGCTGCCGCTCGTGCTGGCGGGGGAACTCGTCTTCGGCCTCTCAGCGGGGATGACGTACGTCGGGTCGCTCTATTACGGGATGGTGGTCAAGAACGCGGCTGTGGAGGCGGGCGGGGCCCACGAGAGCCTGATCGGCGGCGGGTTCGCCCTGGGGCCGTGCCTCGGCCTTGTGGGACGGAAACTCGCGACCGTCCTGGGCGGGGCCGTGGTGGGGATGGCCGTGGGCGTGGGGCCCCTCGTGGCCCTCTGTTCCGCCGGGACCGTGGCCGCGCTCCTCAAGACCGTCCGCGCCGACGGCCGCGAAGGGGCGCCGGACCCCAAGAGGCCTTGAAGACCGGCGGTTTCTTGATATACTATCCCATTCTGCCGGAGCCGTAGCCGTAGGGTGGGTGCTTGCACCCACGCGGTCGGTGAAGAACGGTGGGTGCCGAGCACCCACCCTACAGGAGGTGAAACCGTGGCACAGACGCTCAGCGATATCGAGAGGGCTTGCCTGGCCGGTCATGCGGACGAGGCCGAGCAACTCCTTCAGCAGACCCCGGACGGCGAGACCGACACCGCCGCCTATTATTATCATCTGGGGATGGTCCGCGAGGTCCAGGGCCAGTACGAGGAGGCCCTCGACGCCTACGAGCGGGCCCTGCAACTGGAGCCGGCCCATCGCGGCACGCTCTTCCGCATGGCGTACCTGTACGACCTCCGGGGCCAGGAAGACCTGGCCATGGACTATTACAAGCAGTGCATCCAGCAGCCGCCCGTCCACGAGGGGGCCCTCGTGAACCTGGGCGTCCTGTACGAGGACGCCGGCCAGTACGACGAGGCCATCGAGTGCTACGAGCGGGTGCTCGTGGTGAACCCGAACCACGCGCGGGCCCGGCTGTTCCTCCGCGACGCCGAGGCCTCGCAGACGATGTACTACGACGAGGAGCGCGAACGCCGCCGCGACAAACGGAACCAGGTGCTCGAGATTCCGGTGACGGACTTCGAACTCAGCGTCCGCAGCCGCAACTGCCTCAAGAAGATGAACATCCGGACGCTGGGCGAACTCATCCAGCACACGGAGCAGGAACTGCTCTCCTACAAGAACTTCGGCGAGACGAGTCTCCAGGAGATCAAGGAGATGCTGGCGTCGAAGGGCCTGTACCTGGGGATGGCGGTGGACGAGAAGGATCAGCGGCAGGCCCTGCCGCAGCCCGCCGCCGCCAGCCGGCCGGCAGGGGCCCGGGCGGGTGCCGAGGACACGCCGCTGGAGGACATCGAACTGAGCGCCCGAAGCCGCAAGGCCCTCGACCGCCTCGGCCTCGAAACGGTGGGCGACCTCGCGAACCTGACCGAAGAGAAACTCCTGGCCTGCAAGAACTTCGGCGAGACGAGCCTGAACGAGGTCAAGCAGGTGCTCCGCCGATACGGCCTGACGCTGAGCGGATGAACCCCCCGCTGCTGGTTCACGCGTGCTGCGGCGAGTGCGCAGCGGCGATCCTGGAGCCGCTGCGGCGCCGGTCGTCGCGGCCGGTCCTCTTCTTCTATAACCCGAACATCCAGCCGCTGCTTGAGTTCCGGCGGCGGGCCAAGAGCGTCCAGGTCCTCGCCGACGCCGAACATCTCGACCTCCTGCTCGACCTGCGGTACGATCCGAAGGACTGGCTCGGCCGCGTGCCGTGGGATCGGCCGGAGCGGTGCGAGGCGTGTTACCGGCTTCGTCTCGCCGAAACCGCCCGCGTGGCTGCGGAGCGCGGCTTCGAAGCGTTCACGACCACGCTGCTCGTCTCGGTCCACCAGGACCACGAGGCCGTGGCGCGGATCGGCGCGGAAGAGGCCGAAGCTCGCGGCCTGACGTTTCTTTACGAGGACTGGCGTCCGCTGGCGGAGCGCGGCCCGCGCGAGGCCAAGCGCCGAAACCTCTACCGTCAGCAGTACTGCGGGTGCCTGTTCAGCGAGCAGGAACGCTTCGCGCCGACACGCCGGCACGTGTATCGCGGCCCGGGGGGCGGCGAGATCCTCCATCCGGAAGGGGACGCATGATCCACCGCGGCCGACGCCCGTCCCTCCTGCTTCGTCGATTCGCCCCTCTTGCTGTCCTGGCGGCGGCCATGGCCGTCGTCGCCTTCAGCGGCTGCGCCTGCGAACGGCCGCGCCAGCCGTGGATGACGAAGGAAGTGCCCCAGGTCCGCGTCAAGATCGGCCAGGACGCCTCGGCCGTCAGCGTGGCCGTGAGCGGACCGTGGAGGCTGGCGGGAGCGGACGGCGACCTCGCCGACGGCGACCGCCTCGACTGGACCGGCGTCCGGGTCGCCGCCGGCCGTCTCGCCATCGGCAGCCTCGTCACCGTCGATGGGCCCGTGGAACTTCACCCGGAGGGCGAGACGGTGGCGGTCGACGCCCCCGGCCGCGGGCCGTGCCGGTATCGGGGCTGCCTGCGGCTGGAGCCCGTGGATGGCAAGGTGCGGGTCGTCAACGTCATCGCGATGGAGCCGTACCTCGCGGGCGTGGTGGCCAAAGAGATGTACCGCTCCTGGCACGTGGAGGCGATGAAAGCCCAGACCATCGCCGCCCGGACGTACGCGCTGCGGCACCGGAACCGCCGGAGCCGTTCCGGCTTCGACCTCTACGATACGCAGCGGAGCCAGGTGTACGGCGGGGTGGAGGGCGAAACGCCCAAGGCCTGGAAGGCCGTCCGCGCCACGGCCGGCATCGTGGCCACCTACGAGGCGGACGGCAAGCCGGTCCTTCTCTCGACGTATTACCATTCGGCGTGCGGCGGGGACACGGTGCCCGCCGGGACGGTCTTCGGCGGCCCGACGGCGCCGCCCCTGCGCGGCGGCACGGGATGCACCTACTGCCGCCAATCGTCCCTCTACCGTTGGAAGAAGGTGCCCGTGCTGACGAAGGCGGAGATCACGGCCGCCGTCCGGCGGCGCGGGTCCGGCGTGCTGCGAAACGTCGGGAACCTGGTCCGCGTCGAGGTGGCCGAGCGGACGGGCGAGGACGGCCGGGCTCGCCGCATCCGCCTCGTCGACGATGCCGGCCGGTCCGTCCTGGTGCGGGCCGCGGACTGGCGCATCTGGGTCGGTGCCAGCAAGGTGCCCAGCACGTGGTTCTGGATCGAGGACCGAGGCGACGCGATCGCGCTGGTGCGCGGCCGGGGGTTCGGCCACGGCGTCGGCCTGTGCCAGTGGGGCGCCCAGTTCCTCGCGACGCACGGCCAGACGGGCGAGCAGATCCTGCGGTATTACTACCCCGGCGTGGAGTTGCTTCGGGCGTACTGAACGGCAGGCAATAGGCAACCGGCAACCGGCATTAGGCAAAGGCAATACGGCGAAGCAACCCACATTTAGCCGCCGGGCTTGCCCGGCGCGCGGTGTTAGGGACGCGCCCTGCAAGCAGGGCGGCTAACTGTGGGCGGTGTCGTTTACATTTAGCCGCGGGGCTTGCCCGGCGCGTGCCGTTGAGTCACACGCGGCGGGCCAGGAGCCCTGCCGCGCGGCAAATCGCAACGTTGGATGACCATGACCTCCCCCTTCACATGGCATCTTCTCGCCGGCGACGCAGCGACCGGGCCGCGCGCGGGACGCCTCGTCACGCCGCATGGGACGGTAGAGACGCCGGCGTTCATCCCGGTCGGGACACGGGCGACGGTCCGCGGCGTGCTGCCCGAGACGCTGGAGACCGTCGGCGCCCAGATCGTCCTCGCGAACACGTATCACCTGATGCTCCGGCCGGGGGAGGGCGTCGTCCGCGACCTCGGCGGCCTCCACGCCGTCATGGGGTGGGACCGGCCCATCCTGACCGACAGCGGCGGGTATCAGGTCTTCAGCCTGGCCGACCGGCGCGAGGTGACCGACGACGGCCTCACGTTCCGCAGCCACATCGACGGGGCGGAAGTCCGGCTGACGCCGGAGTCGGCGGTGGCGGCCCAGAACGCGCTTGGGGCGGACGTCATCATGGCCCTGGACATCTGCCCGCCGTATCCGTGCCCGCGGACGGAGGTGGAGGAGGCCGTCCGGCGGACGCTGGCCTGGGCCCCGCGGTGCCTGGCGGCCCACGCCCGCGACGACCAGGCGCTGTGGGCCATCGTGCAGGGGGGCGTGGAGGAGGACCTCCGCCGGCGGTGCGCGGAGGCACTCGTGGCCATGGACTTCCCCGGCTACGCCGTCGGCGGCGTGAGCGTGGGGGAGGGGCACGAGAACCTGTGCCGCGTCCTCGACTGGACCGCGCCCCTCCTTCCGGCCGATAAACCCCGGTATCTGATGGGCGTGGGCGAGCCGCGGGACGTCATCGCGGCCGTCGAGCGGGGGGTGGACCTCTTTGACTGCGTCCTGCCGACGCGCAACGGCCGCAACGCCTCGGCGTACACGGACGAGGGGATGATCCGGCTGCGAAACGAACAGTTCAAGAGAGACACGCGGCCGATCGAGCCGGGGTGTGACTGCCCGGCCTGCCGCGGTTGTTTCGATACCCTCTCCCCCGGAGGGAGAGGGCAGGGTGAGGGGGGCCCGGTTGGTGGTTCGAGGCATTCACCCTCACCCCATCCCTCTCGCATCGAGGGGGAGGGCGAGATGAAGCCGCCGTTCAGCCGGGGGGCGATCCGGCACTTCTTCCAGGCGGGGGAGATGCTCGGGCCGATTCTCGTCAGCATTCACAATTTGCGGTTCTTCACGCGGCTCTTCGGCCGGCTGCGCCGGGCCGTCCGGGCCGGCCGATTCCGCACCGAGGCCCAGGCCATCCTTGACAGATACGCCGGAACCGACTAAAAGTATGGCTCTTTACTCCGCCTCTGTCGGCGGGACGGGTGGCTTGGCCACGCCCCGCGTGGCCACGGATGGTTCTGTAGCCACATGGCCACCCAACGGCGGGTGGCCATGCCGCCCGGCGGGGAGAGGGGAGAAACCGCCGTCGCATGCGACGGGTATCGGAAAGGACGTCACCGTGAAGACCTACGCCATCGTGGCCGCCGACCCCAACGAAACACCGCCCGAGGGACAGGGGCCGCAGAAGCCGGCCTGTGGGTGGGAGAGCCTCCTCCTGATGGGCGGCGTGTTCGTCATCTTTTACCTCCTCCTCATCCGGCCGCAGCAGAAGAAGCAGAAGGAGGCGGAGCGGAAGAAGCAGGAAATGCTGAGCAACCTCGCCCGCAACGACCACGTGATGACCATCGGCGGCATCCACGGGGTGGTGACGAAGGTCGGCGACGACGAGCTTACCATCCGCATCGACGACAAGACCGATGCCCGGATGCGCGTCAGCCGCGACGCCGTCAGCCGCGTCGTCGGCGAGGAGGACGAAGAAGAGGACGAGGACGAAAAGAAGGAACCCAAGTGAGGCGGTGTACCGCGCGGCAAGAACGTAGGCCGTGCGTGCCGCGGCTGCCCCACCGCGGCGGGTACGGAGACCCGCCGCGCGGAATGGCACGTAGGCCGCGGCGTGCCGCGGTTTATCCCCGGCGGCGGGTACGGAGACCCGCCGCGCTCAAAACGTGAGACGTCGCCGCAGCAACCTACGCACGAATCGAGGCTGCAATGAGTCGATGGGTTTATTGGGTCAGTCTGATTTCCATCGCCGTCATCGTCGGGTTCCCGCTGTGGGGGATCGTTTCGGATCCCCAGGCGGACCTGCGTGACCTGTTCCGCCTGGGGATCGACCTCCAGGGCGGGACGAGCCTGATCTACCAACTCCGCGCGCCGGAGGACGGCCGGGCCCCGTCCGCCAAGGAGGCCAAGCGCGTCATCGGCGGCCGCATCGATCCCCAGGGGACGCGCGGCTACACGGTCCGTCCGATCGGGGAGCACCGGCTGGAGATCGTGCTGCCCGGCCGGCGGACGCGCGTCCGCATCGACGCCGCCCCCGCCGCCTTGGCGGATCTCACGGCGGCCATCCAGCGGGCCCGCGCCCCCGGCGAAGCGATGACCCGGGAGACGCTCGAGGGGCACCGCGAGGCCCTGCTGGCCGGCACGCGCCTGGTGGTCCATCTGAAGCCCGCGGTGTGGATCGACGACGTCCGGAACCGCGTCAGCGAGAAGGTCCGGCTCCTGGAGGCCGGCGAGCGGGTGCCGTACGCCGTCGTCGGCCTGGCGCGCGAGGGCGAGCAGTGGGAACAGGTCGCCGTCTTCCTCGCCGTGGACCCGAAGGCCGAGGAGGCCCTCGACCGGTGGCGCCGGCTGCTGACAAGCGCCCTCGCCACCCAGCGCGACGTGACGCGCGTCAAACGGCTGGTGGGGCAGGCGGGGTTCCTCGAGTTCCGCATCATGGTCAATCGCGAGGCCGACCGTGACAAGGCAAACTTCGACCGCATCGTTCGCCAAAAACAGGCCGGCCAGCCGCCCGGCGACCCGCGATTCAAGTGGTATCCGCTTCGCCAGGACAAGGGCTGGACGTGGTACAAGGACGGCAATCTCGACGCATGGGGATGGGTGTACTCTGTGGACGAAGAGGCCAAGACCGTCGAGGGCCTCGTCGACGTCGCCGACCGGCAGGACGTGAGCGGCGAGGACCTGGCCAGCGCGACGCCGTCCTCGAAGGACGGCGAGCCGATCGTCGCCTTCTCCCTGAAGGCCGAAGCCGGCGCCCGTATGGCCCGCCTGACGCGGCCGGAGATGAAGGGCCGGCACATGGCCATCATCCTGGACGGCGTCATCCAGTCCGCGCCCACCCTCCGGGCGACGCTGTCGCGCGGCGGCATCATCGAGGGCTACGGCGACCGCCGCGAACGCGACGAGGTCGTCACGGTCCTGAACTCCGGCCAACTCGCCGCCAGCCTCGGCGACCCCGTGACCGAGCGGACCGTCGGCCCGGAACTCGGGGCCGACAACATTCAGCGCGGTTTTCAGGCCAGCATTATCGGCTTCGGCCTGGTGGTCCTGTTTATCCTGATTTACTACCGCTTCGCGGGGCTCGTGGCGGACGTGGCCCTCTTTCTGAACCTCGTCCTCATCGTCTGCATCATGTCGCTGGTGCGGCAGGCGTGGACGCTGCCCGGCATTGCGGGCCTCATCCTGTCGCTCTCGATGGCCATCGACGCCAACGTCCTCATCTTCGAGCGGCTGCGCGAGGAGAAGGGCAAGGAGGGCAGCCTCCCGTTCGCCCTCAAGCGCGCCTACCAGAGCGCGTTTCGGACGATTCTGGATGCCAACATTACCACGCTCATCCCGGCCTTCGTCCTCCTGTACCCGGGTCTGGCGACCGAAGAGGTCAAGGGCTTCGCCGTCGTCATGATCATCGGCATCCTGGCCAGCATGTTTACGGCCGTGGTCGTGACGCGGATGATCTTCGAGACGGGCATCCGGTGGGGCGTGGTCCGCGACATCGGCATGTTCCGGCTGTTCAGCCATCCGAACATCAACTGGATGAAGTTCGTCCGGCCGGCGGTTGTTGTCTCCGGCGTCGCCGCCGCCATCGGCGCCATGCTGTTTTTTGCGCGAGGCGACGAGAAGTACGACATCGAGTTCACGGGCGGCACGCAGGTGGAACTGGCCGTCAAGGTCCCCGAAGGCCGCGAGCAGGTGCCCATTGACGAGGTCCGCGGCCGGGTGGTCGAGGCCCTCGGCCCCAACGCGACGGTCCAGGAACTGGAGTACGCCTATCAGCCGATCGGGGAGAAGGTGGACCGGTTCCTCATCAGCGTGCCGGCCACCGGCGAGGCCGGCGCCGACGAGATACGCGTCAAGGACGCCTTGGCCACGGAGTTCGCGGACATGCGGCCGGACCTCGGCACGAGCGAGGCCACCGTGGAGGCCTCGCAGATTTCCGTGGACGTGATCCGCCGCCGGATGCAGACCGAAGGCGGTCTGCCTGCCCCAGCCGGGTCGCCCGGCGAAGCCGCCGAGCCCGGCGACGCCGCGCCCGCAGGCGAGGCGGAAGAAGCCGCGTCGCCGGCCGGCGCCACGGAGACGAAAGAGCCCGCCTCGGAGGGCGGCGCGCCCTCGGCCCGGCACATCCCGCGCGAGTACCGCCGGTTCATCGGCATGATCCGCATCCAGGTGGACGTGACGCCGCCCCTGCCGGCCGGCGAGGTCCAACGCCGCATCGACGTCTTCCTCCGCGACCGCTATCCGGATCTCGTGGGCACCGTGGTGGAGGTTCGCGGCGGCCAGCCCGCGGAGCGGTCCGGCGAGTTCAAGACGTTCGACATCTGGATCGAGCAGCCGTTCGACGGCAAACGGGGCGCGCAGGCGAACCCAGCCTTCTGGTCTGAGATCGTGAAGCGGGCCCTGGGGACCGAGCAGACGTTCGCCTCCACGACCAAGTTCGAGCCGACGATGGCGTCCGAGGCGTGGGACAAGGCGGTGATGGCGATCCTGCTCTCGCTGGCATTGATGATCGTGTATATCTGGGTTCGGTTCGCGCAGTTCGCCTCGGGGCTGGCGGCCGTGGTCGCCCTTGTGCACGACGTGACGATCACCCTTGGCGCCGTCACCGTGGCGGCGCTGCTGGCCGGTACCCTGCTCGGCGACTGGCTGTTGCTGGCGGACTTCAAAATCAACCTGCCCGTCGTCGGGGCGTTCCTGACCCTCGTCGGCTACTCGATCAACGACACGATCGTCGTGTTCGACCGTATTCGCGAGAATCGTGGCCGCCACGGAGAGATGTCCGTCTCCGTCGTGAACAGCAGCATCAACCAGGTCATCTCGCGGACCGTCCTGACGAGCACCACGACGTTCCTGGCGGTCATGGCGCTGTACATCTTCGCCGGCCGCGCGTCGACGGTGCACGGTCTGGCGTTCGTCATGCTGTTCGGCACGCTGGTCGGGACGTATTCCTCGATTGCCATCGCGAGCCCCATCCTGGTGCTGCGAGAGTATCTGTTCCGCGTGTATGTGTGGGTGTACCCGATCGTGGGCGTGGGCCTGCTTGCCTACTATGCGCTCGCGTGGAAACCTCCGGCGGAGTTCTTCGGCACGTGGCCCGGCTGGGTGTGGGCGGTGTTCCAGTTGGGATGGGTCGCCGTCACGTGGGGCGCTGTGCGGGCCCGGGCGGCCCAGACGGCGTGGCCCCTGGCGGAGAAGTCGCCCGTGCTCGTCAAGGCGCTGGCGGCGATCAGCCTGCTCGCGCCCGGCGCGGCCGTGGTGCTGGGCCTGCTGGCCACCTTGGCCCGGGTCGAGGCCCGGGCCGCCTGGGCCGGACCCGCCGCCGTCGGCGCCATCGTCACGATCCCCGTCACGTGGATCCTGGTCCGCATGGCCTGGGGCAAGCCGACGCAGAATAATTAATCGCACCGCCGGCCGACGCCCGATACTATGAGGTGGGAGAGGGGTCGGCAGGGATGTCGGTCCGCGCGAGGATTCCGTATGCGGCCGCTGACCAAAGTTGTCCTGGTTCTGGTGCTCGTCGCCATGGCGGTGGGGGCCCTCTTCATTGCCAGCCGCGACTGGAGCGACCTCGGCACGTACCAGACGCCCGGCCCTTCAGAGGTCACCCGGACCGGCGAGGGCCGGGAGGATTACAACGACCCCGTGGCGATGCTTCAGCGGTGGCGCGAGCGCTACGCCCGCAAGCGAGAGCAGGGCGACGCCTCGCCCCAACCGGCGCCGGATCTGCCGCGACCGCCGGCCCACGCTGATGGCGGGGACCCCGGGTCGGCGACCGACGACGCCGCACGCCGCTCGGAGCCGCCGGAGCGGATCGACCTGACGTCCACCTCGCGCGACGAGGGCACCATCGTGGCCGGCGGTACGGGCGAGGAAGTCGCCGGTGCCGACCCGCCCGGGCCGGTCCTTCGCCCGGAGGGCGTCGAGGGCGAGGTCGTGACCACGCCGCTGCGCCGACGGCGCACCGCCACCCCCGAGAACACCTACGTCATCGCCTCCGGCGACACGCTCTACGATATCGCCGTGCAGAAGTACGGGGATTCGAAGTACGTCCAGACGATCCAGGAGGCGAACCCGGGGCTCGACCCCTCGCGCCTCCGCGTGGGTGACCGCATCGTCCTGCCCAAGCCGAAGACCGAGGCCTCGCCGCAGACCGAGAAGCCGAAAAAACGCCAGAAGGTGTACGTCGTCAGGAAGGGCGACACGCTCATCGGCATCGCCCGGAAGATGTATAGCGATTCGGCGATGTATCCGAAGATCTACGAAGCGAACAAGGACGTCCTCTCCTCGCTGAACGCCCGCCTCTACGTGGGCATGCGCCTCCGGCTGCCCGAGGCGGAGTAGACCGGCGCGGGTTTCCCAGTGTCATGCTGCGCTAGGGTGGCCGCCCGGCCGTCGACGGAACGTCGACGGCCGTTGTTGTTTTTGGGGCGGCGTGTTGCGTCTCCGCGGGACAAACGGTACCCTCGCTCCCGGTGCACGATGACCCCCCAGGCGAGCGAACCCGCCCACACCATCCACGTCGGCACGTCGGGCTGGTCGTACGACGACTGGCGGGGGCGGTTCTATCCCGAGCGCGAGGCCGCCCGGTTCGACCGCCTGGCCTACATGGCCCGGTTCTTTGACTGCGTGGAGGTGAATTCCTCGTTTTACCGTCCGCCCAGCCCGAAGGCGGCCGCCTCCTGGCTCCGCCGGACGCCGGACGGGTTCACGTTCACGTTCAAACTGTACCAGCGGTTCACGCACGAGCGCGACCGGCCGTGGACGCGCGACGAGGTCGACGTGTTTCGCCGCGGCGTCGAGCCGGTCCGCGAGGCGGGGCGGCTCGGGGCGGTGCTCGTGCAGTTCCCGTGGTCGTTCCGGTGCGACGAGGCTGCCTTTCGGCACCTGGAGGCGATCCGGGCCGAGTTCGGCGACCTGCCGCTTGTCGTCGAGGTCCGCCACGCGAGTTGGACGCAGGAGCGGTCCATCGCGTTCCTTCAGGAGCGTGGCCTCGGGTGGGTGAATATCGACCAACCCCTCAGCCGCAGGGGCGTGCCGCCGATGAGCCTCGTGACTTCGCGCGTGGGGTACGTGCGGCTGCACGGGCGGAACCGGCAGGCGTGGTTCGACCCGAAGGCCGGCCGCGACGCCCGGTACGATTACCTGTATCGCGAGGACGAGTTGGAGGAGTGGATCGGCCGCATCCGGGAGGTGGCCCGGCGAAGCGAGAAGACGTTTGTGTTTACGAACAACCATTATCGCGGCCAGGCGCCGGCGAACGCGATCCAGATCCTGTCGCGGCTGGCCGGGCGGAAGGTGGCCGTGCCGACGCCGCTCCTCGGGACGTACCCGTTCCTGGAGCGTGTGGCGGAGGAGGGGATTCCGCCGGGGGAGCAGGGAAGGCTTTTTTGATTTTCGATTCACGATGTTCGATTGAGGCGGTTCGACGTTGGATTTGGGATCTCAGATCTCAGATTCGAGGTTTCAGGTTTCAGATTGGCGCTGGCGATCGTCGGCCGCGCTCGGAGCGCGCGTAGCGGCCTGTGTTTGCCGGCCTGCTTGCGGGCCGCGCGCCGTCTCGGGCGCCTGTGCGACGGCGCTGCACACACGCTCCAGGTTCGAGACCAGCAGCGATACCGCCCCGAAGTGCTCGTCCACGATGCCGGTGACGCGGTACGGCCCGCGGTCGGTAAGCCGGCCCCCCAGCCGTTGATACGCCTCCGGCAGGAGAACGCCCTCGACCGTGCCGGTCGGGTCCTCCAGGCTGATGAACTTGAGGAACTCGCCGGTCTTCGTCCGGGCCCGGCGCTCGGCAAACAGCAGGCCGACGACCGTCACCTCCTGGCCGGCATGGTCGGGGACGTCGGTCACAGGTAGGATGAGGATGCCGCGCTGCTTACGCAGGGGACTCGTGTGAGTTACGGCTGATGCCTTGTCGTTGTCATTTCGAGCGAGCGACGCGGGTCGAGAAATGTCGCCGTGCATTTCCAATTCCGAATTCCGAAATCCGCAATCCGCAATGGTTAACGGGTGGGCCGTCGGCGTCATGCCGGCCAGCAGACTGGCTTCCAGGTCGACCTTTCGGGCCGGCGGATAATCGTCCAGGTCGGGGCAGGGCGGCGCCTCGGGCGGGACGGCGCCGGCGAGGAGCGGCCCGTCCGGACGGCCTCCGCCGCTGAGGGCGTGGACCTGCCAGAGGGCCTGCGGCCGGTTCGTCGCCAGCGAATCCATCGCCCCGACGAGGGCCAGGTGTTCCGCCTCGTGTTTCGAAAGACGGAGCCGGGTCAGCAGGTCCGCGACGGAGCGGTACGGCCCGTCGGCCTCGCGGCCGTCGACGAGGGCCTGCATCGCCCGGGCCGACAGGCCCTTCACCTCGGCCAGGCCGAGCCGGACGGCAACGCGCCGGGCGGGCGTTGTTGTGTTGTCATTCTGAGCGAGCGGAGCGAGCGAAGAATCTCGCCGGGTGCCACTGGCGGCTTGTCCGCCAGTGCGTGCGACGGGCCGGGCAAGCCCGGCGGCTGAATGTGCCGATTCGGCGACGGCCTCCGTCGTCGCCTCCACGCCGGAAGCGTTGACGTCCGGCCCCAGGACGGGGCACCCTCGGCGGCGGGCGTCCTCCAGGTATGTCCGCCGCTCGTAGTAGCCGGCGTCGTTGGCGAGGACGGCGGCGGCGAACTCGGCCGGCCAGTGGGCCCGCAGGACCACCGTCCGGTACGCTATTTCGCCATACGTGCATGCGTGGGCCTTGCAGTAGGCGTAGGCGGCAAACTGGGCGACGCGGTCCCACAGGGTTTCGGCGTCGCGGCGACGGGCGCCGCGGGCCAGGCATCCGCGGACGAACCGCGTCCGCCACGCCGCCAGCGCCGCGTCCGAGGCCCCCTTCGCCAGGTCCTTCCGCAGGCGGTCGCCCTCGGCCAGGGTGAAGCCGGAGGCCGCGTGGGCCACCCGGATGACGTCCTCCTGGTACAGCATGACGCCGTAGGTGTCGCCGAGCACGTCGCGGAGGGCGGGGTGGAGGTACTCGGCGGGCTCCAGGCCACGCCGGCGGCGGACGAACCGCTCCTTCATGCCGCTGGAGGCCGGCCCCGGCCGGATGAGCGACAGGCCCAGGATCACGTCCATCCGCCCGCGAGCCCGCATCTGCCGGAGCAGGTGCCGCATCCCCGGAGACTCGATCTGGAAACACCCAAACGTGTCGCCGCGCTCGAGCAGACGCCGGGCGCCGGCGTCGCCGTCGGCGATGGCCTGCGGGTGGATGCGGACCCCGTGGTTCTTCTCGATGTCGGCGACGGCCGTCTCGATGATCGAGAGCGACCGCTGGGCCAGCAGATCCATCTTCACGAGGCCGAGGGCCTCGACGGCGTCGGCGTCCGGCTGGGTGATGACGATGCCCTTGGCGGCCGGCTGGAGGGGGAGGTAATCGGTGAGCGGCCGGTCGGCGATCACCAAGCCGCCCACGTGCACGCTGAGGTGGCGGGGCAGGGCGTCGAGGTCGGCGGCGATTTCGAGGATGCGGGCCACGTCCTCCCGCCCCACGGGGAAGTCCCGCAGTTCCGGCAGCGAGGCGACGGCGTCGCGGATGCCGGCCGCCGAGTAGTACGGCAGGCGGCGGGAGAGGCGATCCACCTCCTCCGGCGGCAGGCCGTGCGCCTTGGCCGCCTCCCGGAACGCGCTGCGGGCCTGGAACCGCTGGTGCGTGGAGATCATCGCCACCCGGCCGGCGCCGTACGTATCGTACACGTGGTCGATGACCTGGTCGCGGCGACGCCAGCAGATATCCAGATCGATGTCCGGCACGTCGGCCCGCTCGAGGTTCAGGAACCGCTCGAACAGCAGGCCGTACGCGAGCGGGTCCACGCCGGAAAGGCCAAGGCACCAGGCGACGAGGCTCCCGGCCGCCGACCCGCGGGCCACGCACGGAATGCCGCGCCCGCGGGCCCACGTCACGATCTCGTGCATGATCAGGAAGTAGTCGGCGAAGCCGAGTTGGTCGATGATCGCGAGTTCGTGCTCCAGGCGTCGGACGGCTTCGGGGCGAAGGGGCGACTGCCGGCGCTCCAGACCCGCGAAGGCCTGCTTCGCCAGGTGGGAATAGGCCGTCTCGCCGGACGGGACGTCGGCGGTCGGGAGCACGGGCCGGCCGAGCGGCAGGTCCAGCCGGCAGTCCGCCGCGATGCGGACCGTGTTCGCGACGGCGTCCGGGTACCGGCGAAAGAGGGCGGCCATCTCGCCGGGAGACTTCAGGTAAGCCTGGGGATGGGCGAGTTCGCGGCGCGGCACCTCGGCGACGGTCGTCCGCAGGGCGATGGCCCGTAGCGTCCGGTGGGCGGCGAAACGGCGGGGTGCGTGGAACGCCACGGCCCCGCCGGCGACGAGGGGAATGCCGCGCGCCGACGCCGCACGGGCCAGGCCGTCATTCGCCAGATGCATTGACCGGTCGTCGAACGCCTCGACGAGGGCGAAGAGGCGCCCCTCGGGCACGCGGCCGGCGAGGTCCGCCAGCAGCCGCGGGGACGGCACGAGGACGTACACGTCCGCGTGGTGGGCGGCGAGGGCGTCGGCGAGGCGGAAGTCCGGATTCAGATGCCGGGCGGTCACCAGCCGGCAGAGCGTGCGGTACCCGGCGAGGCTTCGGGCGAGGAGGACGGCGCGACGACGATGCGAGTTGTTATTCTGAGGCCTTGCTTGCAAGGCCGAAGAATCTCGCCGTGACGGTTGGCCGTTTTCCCGGCCATTCGCTCCGCTCATGGCCGGGCGTCGGGGGGCTGTCAGTTCCACGCCGACGATGGGGCGGAGGCCGGCGTCGCGGGCGGCCCGGTAGAACTCGACCGCCCCGTACAAGCCGTCGCGGTCCGTCAGGGCGAGGTCGTGGCAGCCGAGGGCGGCGGCCGTTCGGAGGAGGTCGCCCGCGCGGCTCGCGCCGAAGAGGTGCGAGTGCTCGCTGCGAACGTGCAGGTGGACGAAGCCGGTGGCCCCGGCGCGGTGGCGCGTCATCCATCGTATCCCATCCCCGTGCCGGTTTGCCTTTTTCAACGCAGTCGGCAGATAGGTTTTTAACGCAGAGAGCGCAGAGAACGCAGAGAACAACGAGAAAGATAGTTACAGCAAAGACAAAACCCCGGCCAGACGGCCCGTCGTTCGTCTTGCTGTTGTTTGCTTTTCCTTGTTGTCTATTATGGCTGTCTCTTCGTTTTTCTCTGCGCTCTCTGCGTTAAAACACTCATCTGGACAGGCAAGCGGTGCGCAGGCGGAAGCCGCGGGCGTCGCGTTCGTGCGTGGCGAGGAGGTCGATCGAGGGGCCCGTCACCAGGGCGCTGAAGCCGAAGCGGTCGCGGACGCGGTCCACACTGCGGTAGAACGCCCGTCGGCGGTCGCGGTCCTGTTCGCCGAAGAGGTCCATCTGCCGGCCGGTCGGCGCCAGGTGCGACAAGCACGCCCCCACCAGCCGGACGCCCACCCGCCGGGTGTGCACGCGGTGGAAGAGGTCGCGGGCCACCGGCCAGAAGTCGGCGTCGTGGTCGGAGAAGGTCGGCAGGCTCCGGCTCCGGCCGACGGTCTTGAAGTCCGCGTACCGGACCTTGACGCTCACGGTGCGTGCCAGCAGCCCGTCTTCCCGCAACTGCCGGCAGGCGCGCTGGAGCAGGTACGAGAGCATGGCCGTCATCGGCGTCGTGTCGATGAGGTTGGTCTCGAAGGTGGTCTCTCGGCTGATGGATCGCGGCTCGGAGGCGCCGGCGGTGACGGGCGTCGGGTCGATGCCGCGGGCCCGTTCGGCAAGCGTCCGTCCGGCCGGGCCGAAGTGCTCGGCGAGCATGGCCTCCGGGATGCGCGCCAGGTCGCCGATCCGCTGGAGGTTGTACCGGGCGAGGCGCTCGGCCGTCCGCGGGCCGATGCCCGGCAGATCCCGCAGGGGCAGGGGGGCGAGGAAGGCGGCCTCGCCGCCGGGCCGGACCCACGCCACGCCGCGCGGCTTGGCGCGGGAACACGCGATCTTGGCCACCACCCGGTTCGTCGCCGCGCCGACGGTGACCTCCAGGTCCATCTCGCGGCGGATGGTCCGTTTCAGATGGTCGGCGGCCTGGAGGGGCCACGCCGGCTCGTCGGGGTCGGCGACGCCGGCCGTGGCAAGCAGCCGCCGGCAGCCGGTGATATCGAGATACGCTTCATCGAGCGAGGTGGGCTCCACGAGCGGCGTGTAACGCCGGCAGCGGTCCATCATGCCGCGGGAGAAGCGGGCGTAGGCGTGGAAGTCGCCCCGCAGGAACGTCGCTTCCGGACAGAGGCGATGGGCCTGGCGGATGGGCATGGCCGTCCGCACCCCGCGGGCCCGGGCCTCGTAACTCGCCGAGGCGACGACGCTGCGGTCCTCGGCCCGACCGCCGACGATGACCGGCCGGCCGTGGAGCTGCGGCCGAAGAATCTGCTCCACCTGGGGGAAGAACGCGTCGATGTCCACCAGGAGGATGACGCGTTGGGGGTCGGTGCGATACATGGGAACGCTCGTCTCGCCTGCCGGGATGGCCGGAGCCCGGCGCTTGCCGACCCGGCCGACAGAAGAATCATAACCTAACATCGACCTAACGTCCAGAGGAAAATCAGGTTTTTCGAGGCGAAAAGTCTCTTTTTCCCGTCTCCTCGGTCGGACCGCAACGGGTGGGGTCACGGCTTGATTTGCGGCCCAAGATGGGCTATACTAAGGTATAGGACGTCCGAGGCTCACGTGGGGGCGACTGGCTTCGACGGGGCCCAGACGGACGCGAGGCTGCGCGAAGAGGTCGTCGGCACCCTCTTAAAACCGCCGGCAACCCACAAATGCCAACACTGGCATGCGCATGGCTGCCTAAAACGCGGTAGCCACGTCCGCCCGGACTTGCCCGCGGGTTCGGGGCCGGGCGTCACAACGCGGGCTAGTCGGCCAGTCGGCCGGGAGCGACGCCGGCGAATCTTCAGTCCCGGCTGGGCCCAAGCGGATCCTGTCGATCGGAGCCGCGGCGGCCGAGATTCAAATAGATCGACTACTCGCGTAGAGGTCTCGTGGCCGGGGCACCCGGACGTGGGTTCGATTCCCACCGCCTCCACCATTTCTCTGCGCTCGAACCGGCCTCTCCTTTTTCGCGGCGCGCGGCCGGTGCGCCGGCGGATGAACCCGCGGGCAGTCCTGGACGACTCATCCCTCCACGTGTCACCATGGAGACACGGTCCGGCACTACTCGCGGCTCGCACGGACCAGCACGAGGCGAACCGGCCTGTCGGACGTGATACGCGTCCAGACGATCAGCGTTTCGCCATCCAGGTATCCTCTTTGATCTCACCGTAGACGAGGCGTCAAACTCCTGTTCGCGCTGAAGCGTGAGCAGGCTGCCTTTCGCGTAGTCTTGCTCTTGAAGACGGACCCATGCCACCAGCGTCTTGTCGGCTTGCGCACCGCGCGCTTCACACGCCAGGAATGCGAGTGCGCACCGTGTCAAACAGACCATGGCCATGTCAACCGTCTGCTGAGTAGAGTATTTCCCATCCCAGATGGCTCGCGCCCGGCTACGGCTACGGGTCTGCGGGCGAACGATTGGACGTGCGGCACCGGCTCCGCCCAAGGGATCCGCGTCGCCGCGTGCCGAATCGCCCCGTCACGGGTGAGTTGAGGCGTCTGGCAACCGTTTCGACGCAGTCCTTCAACAGGCATGCCCACACCGACAGCGCCGCCCTCGCACCGTTGGTTCGACTGACAGTGCTTCACGCTCGTCATATCGGCGCTGCCCTCGGCGGGATCTGCCCGAATCGGCGGGCGACCGACACGGTCTGTCCGGCTCGACAGCGAACGGCCCGACGCAGGCGCGTTGGGTGACACCATGGCCTGGAGACGCTCAGCCCCTGCCGCCTTCGAGCACGAAGAGTGCTTGCCGATCTCGCGACCGGAGATAGAATCGTCAGAGAGGCCGACGGCGGTCGTCGGCCGGAGGCCATCCGGGACGTCCCGGTTGACCCTGATGGAGATCCGCCAATGTCCCGTCGCCTGGTGTTGTCTCTCATTCCCGCTTGCTTCTGCGCGCTGAGCCCGGCGATCGACCTGCATCTGGTTCCGCGGCCGCAGATGGCGAAGGCCTTGGACGGACAGCCCTGGCGACGGCCGGCGAGGGTGCGCGTTCGGGTTCCAGAGCGCCTTGCTGGGGTGAGGGACCACTTCCGCGTTGCCGCCGGCGCATTGGGTCTGCTGGCGCACAACGACATGGAGTTCGTCGACAAGGCGGCCGACGCCGATCTGGTGGCGGCCGTCGATCCCGGCCTGGCGCCCGATGCCTATCGCCTACAGGTGCAGGCCGGAGGAGTGCGGATCGAGGCGTCGGCGCTCAAGGGCGTCGCGCGCGCGACAGCCACGCTGCTGCAACTGATCGGCCGGCGCCAAGGCGAGGCGATTCCCGCCCTGGAGATCCGAGACAAGCCGGACTGCGTCTATCGCAGTTTCATGGTCGACGTGGGGCGGAACGCGCATCTATGGGGTATTGGGGCGAAGCCCCAGAAGTCGCGATGAGGAACCCGCCGGACGCGATCGCCGAAGGCAACGGCCTTCCGGCAGACGGTCGGTTCCCCGCGGGCCGGTGCCGTCGCCCGGCCGATCGGGTACACGCTGGCCTGTCGTTGCGAACGCGCCTGTCGCTGCAAGGAACCGCCGAATGGAACTGGAAACGATCGACTGGGCCATCATCCTCGCGTTCTTCGCTGTTGCCCTGACCGTCGGGGTGGTGGTGACCAGGCGGGCGGGCCGAAGCTCGTCGGAGTTCTTCCTGTCGGGCCGGCACATGCCGTGGTGGCTGCTGGGCGTGAGCATGGTGGCCACGACGTTCTCCACCGATACGCCGAACCTGGTGACCGACCTGGTCCGGCAGAACGGCGTGGCAGGCAACTGGTACTGGTGGGCGTTTCTGCTGACAGGCATGCTGACGGTGTTCGTCTACGCCAAGCTCTGGCGCCGAACGGGCGTGATGACCGACGTGGAGTTCTACGAGATCCGTTACAGCGGCAAGGCGGCGGCGTTCCTGCGCGGCTTCCGCGCGTTGTACCTGGGCGTGTTCTTCAACATCGTGATCATGGCGTCGGTCTCTCTGGCGGCGATCAAGATCGGCTCGGTCATGCTGGGGTTCTCGCCCGTGCAGACGATCCTGGTCGCCGCCACCGTTACGGTCATCTTCAGCACGCTGGGCGGGTTCCGCGGCGTGCTGCTGACCGACTTCCTGTTGTTTTTCATCGCGATGGTCGGCGCGGTGGCCGCCGCCGTCGTGACGCTGGGGCACCCGGCGGTGGGGGGGTTGGACGGCATGCTCAACCACCCGAGCCTCCAGGGCAAGCTGGCGCTGATCCCGTCGTTTGCACCCGACAGCAAGGAGTCGGGGGAACTGCTGATGTTCGCTTTCATCATCCCCCTCGCCGTCCAGTGGTGGGCTGCATGGTATCCCGGCGCCGAGCCGGGTGGAGGCGGGTACATTGCCCAGCGGATGCTGGCGGCCAAAGACGAGAAGGGCGCGATCGTCGCGACGCTGTTCTTCAACGCGGCCTACTATGCATTGCGCCCGTGGCCGTGGATTATCGTGGCGCTCTGCTCGATGATCGTCTACCCACAACTGGCAGACCTTCGCCAGGCCTTTCCGCACGTGGACCCCGACGTCGTCAAGCACGACCTCGCGTACGCGGCGATGCTGACGTTCCTTCCGCACGGGCTGTTGGGGCTGGTGTTGGCGTCGCTGATCGCGGCCTACATGTCCACGATCTCGACGCACCTGAACTGGGGCTCGTCATACGTGGTCAACGACTTCTACAGGCGGTTCGTCAATCCGGACGCATCGGAGAAGGAACTCGTGCGGCTCGGGCGCATCTCGACCGTTGTGATGATGGTGCTGGCCGGGGCGATCGCGCTGTGGCTGCAGAACTCGCTCCAGGCGTTCAAGATCATGCTCCAGATCGGCGCGGGCACGGGCTTGCTGTTCCTCCTGCGGTGGTTCTGGTGGCGGATCAACGCGTTCAGCGAGGTTGCGGCGATGGTGGTCTCGTTCCTCGTGGCGGTGTTCTTCGAGTTCGGGTACGTCCACGTGTTCGGCGGCCCGAGGCTGCCCACGTCGTGGGAATTCGTCCTTGGCGTGGCGATCACGACCGGGGCGTGGGTGATCGTGACCTTCCTGACCCGCCCGACGGACGCGGGCCGGCTGCGGCAGTTCTACCGTCTGGCTCAGCCCGGCGGGCCGGGGTGGCGGGCCGTGGTCCGGCAGGCTCGCGCCGCCGGCCAAGCCATCGACGAGGGCGAGGGCCGATGGACCGTCCCGCTGGCCCTGCTGTGTGTGCTCGCCGGTTGCCTGGCCGTCTACGGCGCCCTGTTCGCCACCGGTTACTTCATCTACGGCAACACCGTCCCGGCCGTCGCCCTCTCGGTCGTGGCCGCCGCTTCAACCGTCTTCCTGCTCGTTACCTGGCGGAGGGTGAGTGCCCAATGACCATGACCCGACGCGAAAGGCTGATGTCAACGCTTCGCGGCGAGCCGGTGGACCGGCCGGCGGTGAGTTTCTACGAGATCGGCGGGTTCGACGTGAACCCGGCCGACCCGGACCCGTTCAATGTCTACAGCGATCCGTCCTGGCGGCCGCTGCTGGAGTTGGCCGAGGATTACACGGACCTGATCCGCATGCGCGAGCCCGCCCGAACGCCCGCCGCCGAGAACGGTCGCGACGAGTTTTTCCGCAACGAAAGCTGGGAGGAGGGCGGCTCGAAGTTCGTGCGAACCACGCTGACCGTCGCCGGCCGGACGCTGACGTCGCTGTCCCGCCGCGACCCGGATATGCATACGACGTGGGAGGTCGAGCACCTGCTGAGCGAGCCGGCCGACGTGGAGGCCTACCTGCAACTGCCCGACGAGGTCTTCGCCTGGGAGCCCGACGTCGCGAATCTGTTGGCCGAGGAGGAGGCCCTCGGCGATCGCGGCATCGTGATGGTCGATTCGGACGACCCGATCTGCCAGGCGGCGTCGCTGTTCAGCATGGCCGACTTCACCGTCGTGGCGCTGACGGAGCGGAGGCTCTTCCACCGTCTGCTGGCTAAGCTCGCGGGCCCGATGCACCGGTGGACGGAGAAGGTCGCTGCCGCCTTCCCCGGCCGGCTGTGGCGGATCTACGGCCCGGAGTACGCCACCGAGCCCTACCTGCCTCCGCACCTGTTCGGTGAGTACGTCGTCCGGTACACCGCGCCGATGGTCGAGGCCGTCCACCGTCACGGCGGCTTCGCCCGCATCCACTGCCACGGCCGGATCGCCTCGGCCCTGCCGCAGATCGTGGCGATGGGCGCCGACGCCATCGACCCCATCGAGCCGCCGCCGCTGGGTGACGTGCAGATGGCCGACGTCCGGGCCGAGTACGGCGAGAGGCTGGTGCTGTTCGGCAACCTGGAGATCCGCGACATCGAGTCGATGTCCCCGAGGGAGTTCGAGAAGGTCGTCGCCCGGAGCTTGGCCGACGGCACGTCGGGCACCGGCCGGGGCTTCGTCCTGATGCCCTCCGCCTGCCCCTATGGCCGAACCATTACCCCCCGCACGCTGGCCAACTACCGGACGATGGTTCGCTTGGCCACCGGCGCGGCGGTGTGACGGCAGTGCGGTCGCCGCTGTATTCTCGGGGCTTAGAGCGGTCCACACGGCCTTCGAAACCAGAAACCAGAGAGCGAAGTCCGTTCCCTGACGCATGACCGGGGGCGTTGCCTCAAAACCGGGCGAACGGGTTATGGCAGGTGAGAGCGCGACGGGACAAGTACGGGGCGGCCGATGGGGCGGGTTCTTGCATTCTCCGGGCGCTCGTCCAAGGTGTCGGGCCGTTGCTGATGCGGGACTGACGGAGGGGCGTGGCTGTTGGGCGGGTCGAAGGCGACGCTCAAGAAGCACGCCGAAGTGGGGGCGCCGAACGGTTGGATACCGACTCCGTCGAGCAACAGAAGGGCTTGCCTTTCCCCGGTTTGGCGGTAGGCTTGCCCGAAAAGCCGGGGGCGATCCATGGGTCAGGACCGTTCAGCAAGGCTCGGCTCACGCAAGGCCTACGGTGGTGGTTGACGGAAGGTTATCCGTGACGTCCTGGCGTCAACGAAAGGCGGAGATCCCCTATTGCTTACGGCGAGCGGAGGAGTGCAAGCGGCCTGCGTGGCCGTCATGGTTCTGTGTGGGGCGGCCGGGGCGGCCGAACCGGCCGAGTTGACGGAGGGCATGGCCAAAGCCAAGTGCGGCCAGACCATTCCTTACAGCCGCATGAGGCTCGACGATTTGGGGCCGATCAAGGTCGCGTACGACTTTGCGGGCGTGCGGAAGATCGCGCCGGCCCCGCCGCCGGGCGTCCATCCGCGGATGTTGCAGGGTCCTGAAGACCGTGCCGAGATGCGCCGCATCTACACCGAGACGCCGCACGGCAAGCACATGTGGCGGATGCTGACGGCCTGGTGCGACATCCTGAAGGGCAGGATCACCTCCAAGGATCAGTGCCCCACCCACGCCGACGGGCGGATGCTCGCGGCCTACCAGCGCAGCGGTTTCACGCGGCTGGGGGACCCGTACAAGCGGATCCTGGCCGGCGACATGGAAGGCTACACGCCCAGCATGAATGACTACGTGCTGGGGTGCATGGCGATGGAGGCCTACCGGTGTTGGATCGAGGACGACGCCGCAGCCGGGCGCGAGTTGGCCGGGGCCATCGCCAACGTCGCCCGGCACGTCCGAGGCCGGATCGAGCCCGCCGGCCACGTCGGCCAGATCGGGGCCTACCACATGGGGTTCTGCTACGACTACGCCTACAACGTCATGACCGGCGCCCAGCGGGACCTGGTGCGCGGGATCATCGCCGAGGCCTCGGCCCACCAGTCGCATTACGGCGCGTTCCTGGCCCCGGAGGCCACCACGAGCAACTGGTGTACGCTGGACAGTTTCCTGCCGCTGACGCTGCTGGCGATTGAGGGCGAGGAAGGCTTCAACGCGCCGTACGTCGAGGGCTGGAAGCGGGCGTACCACAACTTCATCACGTACGGCTGGTATCCGTCGGGGGCCGGCTACGAGGGCGTGGGCAAGAACTACCAGTTCAACACGACGCTGATCGCCCTGGCCAAGCGGGGCGTGAACCTCATCGCGCATCCGCACGTCCGGGCGTACGGCGAGCGGTTCCTGCCGGCGATGACGCTGCCCGGGCGGACGGGATTCGTCGCGTACGACGACTGGGGAGGGACCGGGGCCGACACGGTCGCGGGCGACTACCGGTTCAACATCTGCGACGTGGTGGGCCTGAAGTGGCTGTTTCCCGAGAGCCGGGCCATCGATTTCGTCTGGCGGGTCTACATGGGCGAGACGTACGAGAAGCTCTGGGACCTCCGCCCGGCGGGGTATTACAGTTCGGCGCTGATGGCGGCGATGTTCCCGTCGGGCCCGCTTCCCGGCAAACTCAGTGAGGCGGCCGCGGGGCTGAAGCAGAGTTTCTTCGCTCCCCAGCGCGGGCTCATGGTCGCCCGGAGTGACCTGACGACCGACGCGCTGTACCTCCAGGTCCATACGCGGCAGGACCTCGGGGGGCACACGCACGCCGACCGGGGCAGTTTCATGCTGGCGGGGCTGGGCCGGCTCTGGGCCCCGATCATCACGATGGCGGGGGGCAGCCGATACGGCAACATCGTCGAGACGCGGTATCACAGCAACATCCTGATTGACAACGTGGGGCAGGGCGCCTCGGGCGGCTGGGCGCCTCAGCCGGCCCGGGTGATGGCCCTAGCCGACAACGACGACGCCACGTTCACCTCGAGCGACCTCAAGTACGCGTACGACTGGATCTGGACGCGCGACGGCCGGTCCGACCGCGAGGCCCAGCAACTCCAGAAAGGCTGGCGCCGCGTCGGCGAAACGCCCAACGACTTCCAGTACAAGCGCGTCGGTCTGCCCTGGATGGACCAAGCGTGGTACGACCGGGCCCATTGGCTGGTGCCCGGCGAGAAGCAGCGGTGCATCAAGCGTCCGTTCAACACTGTCCAACGGGCATACCGCACGGCGGGGATCGTGCGCGGCACGTATCCGTACGCGCTGGTGGTCGACGACATCCAGAAAGACGAAAAGCCCCACAACTACAAGTGGCTGATGCAACTGTCCGGTGACCTGAAGATCACCCGCTACAAGTTCACCGCGGACTCGCCGATCGCCGACATGCTCATCGGGTCCCCCGACGACAACCGCCGGCTGCTCGTGCGGGTCCTCGAGTGCAACAATGACGAGGCGGCGCTCCGGTACAGCCCCATCGGCCGTATCGAGCAGTACATGGGCAACATGCGTTGGGGCGGGGCCCACCAACGGCTTGTAGTCGAAACCCATCACACGGCGCCGGACTTCAAGATCCTGCTGATGCCCTACCGCAGCGATAAAGAAATGCCCAAGGCCCAATGGGATCGCCGCCGCGAGACCGTGACGCTCACGTGGCCGGACCAGACCGACGTGCTGAGTTTCCCGAAGAACGAGGCCGGGCGGACGCTGCTGACCATCCGACGGGGCGAAAAAACGCTGCTGGAGATGAAGTAGGCCCGGCGACCGACCGCGGGGACTCCCCACGCGCGCCGGCCAAGGATCGCGAACGGGTTTGCCCGGAAAGGCCCACGGCGGTCGTGGGCCGGAGTCCATATGGGAAACCCCGGGAACCTGCAGGAAGGAGTCGACGATGTCCCACGCGCCGCTGCGCCTCGCGTTATGGTTCGGGGCCGTCCTGGCGTTGTCGTGTGCCTCTGCGGCGGCGGAGCAACCGTACGAGCCCACGTGGGAATCCCTCGAGAAGCACCAGCCGCCCGAGTGGTTCCGCGATGCCAAGTTCGGCATCTATACGCACTGGGGCCCCATCTCGCTGGCGAACATGCATTCGGAGCGGGCCAGCGGATGGTACGCACAGAAGATGTATATGCCCAAGGCGTGGGAATTCACGTACCACCGTGAGCACTTCGGCGACCAGAAGACGTTCGGGTACAAGGACATCATCGATCGGTTCAAGGCGCCCGAGTTCGACGCGGAGGTGTGGGCAGACCTGTTTGCCAAGGCGGGCGCGCGGTTCGCCGGGCCGGTGGCGATTCATCATGAGAACTTCGCCCTGTGGGATTCCCGCCTGACCGAGTGGGACAGCGTTCAGAAGGGTCCGAAGCGCGACATCACGGGGGAACTCGCCAAGGCCATCCGCGCCCGCGGGATGCGGTTCATCGCCACCTTCCATCATGGTTTTACGTGGCAATACTTTGAGCCTGCGTACAAATATGATGCGGCCGACCCCCGGTATGCGGGCCTCTACTGCGCGCCGCACACGCCGGGCGCGCCGCCCTCGAAAGCGTTCCTGGAGGGTTGGCTCGCGAAGGTCAACGAGGTGGTGACGACGTACGAGCCGGACCTGATCTGGCACGATTTCGGCCTCGGCCGGGTGGTCACCCCGGAGTTTCAGCGTCGCATGTTCGCCGACTACTACAATTGGGCCGCCGCCCACGGCCGGCAGGTGGGCGTGGCTCACAAGCACCGCGACATCCACACGCACACGGGGATCCTGGACTTCGAGCGCGGCCGGGAGGATCGTCTGACCGCCTATCCCTGGCTCACCGACACCGCCATCGGCCCGTGGTACTATTACAAGAACCCGACGTATAAGAGCGTGGACGACATCGTCGACGTGCTGGTCGACATCGTGTCGAAGAACGGCTGCATGCTGCTGAACGTGGGTCCCGACGGCCAGGGCGGCATTGACCGGGAGGCTCGCAGGATTCTGATCGGTATCGGGCAGTGGCTGAGGGTCAATGGGGAGGCCATCTACGATACGCGCCCGTGGAAGGTGTTCGGCGAGGGGCCGACCCGCCAGGCGAAGGGCGGCGGCTTCTCGGAGAAGAAGGACAAGCCGTTCACGGCCGGCGACGTCCGGTTCACCTGCGCCAAGGACGGCTCCGCCCTGTACGCCATTGTCCTCGGCTGGCCCGAGGGGGACCTGACCCTTCAGTCGATGCAGGTCGATTCGGCGGCCCCGGATGCCGGCGTCGAATTGCTCGGCTATGAGGGCGAGGTGCGGCACGTCGTCAACGACAGGAAGCAACTCGTGATCCGCGTCCCCGATTTGCCGGAGGCGGACCGGCCGTGCAGGCACGCCTACGCGTTCCGTCTGACAGGCTTCGAGGCCGGTCTGAGCCGGGATGCCCGCTTCAACATGCCGGATGCGATTCTTGTGCCGCCGGGGGCCGTGACGCTCGAAGGCACGAGGGTCCGGGTCCAGGAGGTGGGCGGCCGGCCGAACATCGGTGCCTGGGATGACCCGGACGAACGCTGTCACTGGCTCGTCTGGCTCCGTCGGCCGGGCCGGTGGGCGGTGCGCGGCGAGTTCACGAGCGCTTACGGTCCGAGCGGGTTGGCTCTTCGCCTGGCCGGCCAGTCCCATGCCGCCCGCGTCCCCAAGACGGACGGCTGGTTCAAGCAGGTGTGGGTGGACCTTGGCACCGTCGCGGTCGAGAAGCCGGGGGTGTACCACCTGAGGCTCGCCCCCGCCGACCCCGAGACCTGGAAAGCCGTCAACGTTTGGAACCTGCAACTGGCGCCGGTGAAATAGCCGCCGGTTGCGGGCCGGACAGCACGCCGAGTTTCTGCAGGACAATGGACCCTGGTGTCACAGGAGCAAAGGCTCAACCGCCGCCGACGGGGAGCCGGGGGGGATGAGCGGCGAGTGACACTCGCACGAGGCCGCTAGAGCGCGTCACCGCCTGGCGATAGACTCGTCAGAAGGGCCGACGGCGGCGTCGGCCGGCCGAAGGCCATCTGGGAAATCCCGGATCAGGGGTCTGAATGACGCGGAGCCGTGTTCCCGCCATGAAGACAATCCTGCTGATTGTTACCGTCGCATGTGTTCTTACGTTCGGCGGTGCGTGCGCCGGCGAGCAGCCGCCGTCGCCAGGGAAGGAATCACGGCGGCGCATCCCCCGAATCGTGGGAGATTACGTGAACGTCTACAAACCCGGCGGTGACGTGTTTCCGGGCCCCAATGCAGCGAATCTGGTTGCCGGGCAGTTTTATGACGACTGGGTTCCGAACGATCACTGTTTCGTCAGAGACGACTCCGGACGCTGGCACGCGTTCGGAATCACGCATCCGTTGACGGACCCCTCGAACGTGCACGCAGGCGAGCATGTGTTGTTCCACGCGATGGCTCCCCCCGGGGCGTTGAAGGAATCTCTGAAAGAGGGAACCTGGAAGGATCTGCGAAAGATCCTCCCGCCGGCCGAGCGTCCCGGAGAGATGCCGGCAATCCATGCGCCGTGCATTCTCAAGCGCAACGGCCTCTTCCACATGGTGTACGGTCCGACGCCCATTCGGTATGCCACGTCAGATGACCTTAACCACTGGGTTCCCAAGGGACGTTTGCAGGGCACGCCAAGCGGGCGCGATCCGCATGTTTTTCTCTGGAAGGACATCTACCATCTTATCGTTTGCGGGGAGCGCGACGTGAGGGTCGCGACCTCCCGGGATTTCAGGGCCTGGACAGAGCGCGGCCCGATTCTGGCGATGAAGAAGGGGACCGATCCGGAGTCGCCTTCGGTCGTTCGCTACAACGACACGTTTTATGTGTTCGTCTGTGGCTGGAATGGAGAATGGGACCGCAAGGACGTTCAGGGCGCGTATCAGCACAAGACTTACGTTTACCAGTCGGACGATCCGCTGAGGTTCGAACTCGAGAACGAGGTGGCCGTCATCGACGCCCATGCACCCGAGGTCTTTCAGGATGAAAAGGGAGACTGGTTCATATCCAGCGCGGAATGGCCCTATCGTGGTGTGAGCATCGCGCGTCTGGTGTGGGAGTGACGGCGGCGTCCGAGCAGGAACAAGGTCGGACAATCGCACGGAGAGCAACGCCTGCACGGCTTCGGTCGCGGGGCGCGCCGGGTGGTGCTTCGCGCAGCGAGATCGCCTTGCGCGGGCGCCGCATGGCCTTCACCTCACACCGTCCACGGCGCCCGCATCGCGCGGCCGAGGAAGCGGTTGGCTTCGTCGTCGGCGATAAACTGTTCGGCGTCGGGGTTCCAGCGCAGTTTGCGGCCCAGGCGCATGGCGATGTCGCTCAGGAGGCAGAGAGAGGTGGACCGGTGAGCGACCTCGGCCGGCGCCACCGTCTCGCGGCGCGAGCGGACGCATTCCAGGAAATGGATAGCATGGTTGTCGCTCCGCCTCAGGTGCATCTCCGCGGGGCCGATGACCGATTGTAGCAGCGACGCCGGCTCGGCCTTGATCGAGCACGCGTTGCCGTGGGCCATCACCCACCCCTCGGTGCCCTCGAAACGAGCTCCGACTTCCGGCGAGTTCACGTGGTTGTGCGTGCTCGTGAAGATGAGTTTGACGCCGCCTGCGTACGTCATCTCGACATGCCAGTCGATGGCGGTATCGTTGAAGCCGTCGGTCGGGTACACGCCCCGGCCCTCGATCTCGACGGGGCCGGTCCGGTCGGTGCCGTTGCCCCACTGGGCGATGTCGAGCGGGTGGACGCCGCACCCGGAAATCCACCCGGCGGAGTAATCCGACCGGCACTGCCACCCTCCGCCGCCGGTGGCCTGGCCCACGTAGGGGATGTCGGGGGCTTGCCCGAGCCAGAGGTCGTAGTCCAGTTCAGGCGGTACGGGCAGCGGCGGCCGCACCTTGTCCGCCCAACTGCCGCGCTCGCACACGCGGATGGTGTGGACCTGGCCGATACGTCCGTTCAGGGCCATCTCACACGCCCGCCGGAACGGCCCGAACGACCGCTGGTGCGTCCCGTGGAGGAAGACGCGTCCGTAGCGTCGGACGGCGTCGCACAAGGCGCGGCCCTCGCGGACGGACAGGGCCAGGGGCTTCTCGCAGAAGACGTCCTTGCCGGCCCGCACGGCTGCCACCGCCATCGGAACGTGCCAGTGGTCGGGCGAGGCCATGGCGACGGCGTCGACGTCGGGCCGGTCGATCAGACGGCGGAAGTCCTGGTAGGCTGACACGCCGGCGCTGAGGCGGCCACGCCAGGCCTCCGCCCGGTTCTTCCACACGTCGCAGACGGCGATGGGTTCGCTGACACCAGGCCGGAGGAAATGTTTCAGCGTGCCGCTGCCTCGCCCACCGAGGCCGATGAACCCCATGGCGATCCGCTCGCTCGCGGGCCATGCGCCGTCCGACCCCAGCGTCGTGGACGCGACCACGTACGGCGCTGCGACCGCGGCTTTCAGAAACGTGCGGCGTGTGACGTGAGCGGGTGCCATGGTTTACCCCTTTGCCTGTGGCCTTACGGTGCGGTTTACGCGTCACCCGTTGTGCGCAAGCGTGACTCCGCTGAAGCCAGGCTCGGGCACGGAGGTTGTCGGCGGACGCCTCGACGGATTCTCTTTCAAAGGTAGCCCCAGCCGCCGCGGCGCGTCTGCCACGATTGTACCGGTCGCGAGGCCTCATGCAAGCCCGGTCGGGCGTTTGGAAAACGATGGAGGGGCTCCGGACAGTCCGGAAGCAAACGCTACCCCGGGCTCAAAGGCGTGCTGATTCCCGACCACGTCTTGCAAGTCAAGGCTGGGAAGGAGCCAGCGCCGCCAAGGCCCGGCAAGAAGCGCTTCCGACGCGGCCTGCCAGGGGAGAATCGGGGGACGCAGAGCGCCGCGGGCCGGCTGCGGAAACGGCTCTCGCTCAGCGCCGATGACCTGACCGCCCGTGCTTTGACAGACGCACGCGACCCGGCTATAGTGAGTCGCGATGATGAAGCGTCTGCTACCTATCCTGTCGATGTGCGTCGCGGTCCTGTGCGGCGTTGCCTCACGCGGCGATTGTCCCGTCCGTGACGTATAGAAGGAAACGACGTTGATCGCTCCCATGATCCTCGCCGCTCTTTGCGCCGTATCCCCGCCGAGGGCAGCGTCCCCGGGGCTGGTAAGTATTGAAACAGGTTACACCATCTGCAAGGTGCGGACGGCGGTCAATCGTGGCGTCCCCACCATTGTGGCCAGCAGTTACGAGGGCACGGTGTTGGGCCTGTCCTACGAGGGCCAACGCCAGTGGAAGAACGAGTTATCCGGTTTCATGAATCGCGACCTCTGGTGCGCCGACATCACCGGCGACGGGGACGATGAGGTGCTGGCCGCCAACGCCGACGGCTCTCTCTATTGCCTCGATGGGGCGGGCAACGTGCTCTGGCGGTTCCACGCCAACGACGCTCCGATGAACGCCGTCTGCGTTGTCCGGCACGAGGGTGTCCCTTACGTGGTCTGCGGCGGGTACGATACGCGAATCACCTACCTCACGGCCCAAGGCGAACGGGTCAAGGCCATCGCCTCCTCAACGTATTCGGCGGAGAAGCCGTGGGGCAAGCCCGGCGGGAAGCGATTTCCGGCCAAACGCGGTCATATCGCCAACTTCATCCGCGCGGTTCGCGGCCCGGATGGCAAGGAAGTCCTTGCCGTGCACGGCGCGCTGCACAGCAACGCCGGCACCGGTTCGATTTACCTTTTCAAGCCGATGGCCGATACGCCCTTCCGGACGATCCCAGACCTTCCGGGCGGCAAGCCCTACGGCGACTTCAGCACGAGCGACATCGATGGCGATGGCATCGACGAGATCCTCATGGGAACCAGCACGATGATCCACGACTCGGTCGTGGTCTGGATCGACCTCAAGGATGGCAAGAGGCGCGTGTTGAACCTGGCCGACTTCCGCCGAGAAATCGGCGGGTTCGGTTACCGCGTGGCGCAAACCGTCAGCGTCGGTGCGCCCGGCCGGCAGCGGTTTCTCACCGTATTCGGTTCGCGAATCGTCATCTCTCCTCCGGGTTTCGACGCGAAGAACATGGAATTCCTCACCTGTCGTTACTCATTCAACGACCTTGGGAAAGACCCGAAGACCGGGAAGATCCTGCTGGGCAGCACCCAGAGCGGCGGCTCCTGCATCCACGTGCTCGACACACGCGTCCCCGAGTGGGAGGATGCCTATTGCACCCTCCAGGCTGCGGGCAAACTGAAGGCCGTGCTCGAGAACACGGCCGTCGCACGCAGGCAACTCGAATCCTTCAAGGCCCCAGCCCACGAACGGGCGCCGCGACCGGTTTACATGATGACCGAGAAACTGGCCGGGGATTTGGAGCCACGCGCATTGGACCTCGAGGCCACCTGCGGTAGCCCCGTCTTCCTCAGAAGCAAACACATGCCCGCCGCCGAAGCATGGGACCGCAGCGGTATCGGCAGCGAGATATACCGTCGGCGACGCGACCGCCGCATGCGATACGTCCTCACGCAGGAGCAGGCACTTGGCCAGATCCTTCCTCTCTACGATTCCGGCCGGAAGGGCGTGGCCTTCTGGGGAGGCCACGGCAACGACCCCTATATGTTCAGCACCGACACGATGATGCGCGTGGCCGACGCCGCGAAGGGGAAGATGTCCGTTTTCATCTACCCCGAGCTGGAAGCGTGCGATGACGATTTCGCCCTGGTCGTCCGCGAGCACTTCTATCCGATGGCGGAACACTTTCGGGGCAAGAACGCCCACATCTACCTGCGTTGCAAACACGCCTTCTGGCAGTCCATTGTCTACCTGCCGCTCTGGTCGCGCCTGCTTTCGGGCGAGTTCGCCGACGTCTTCGTGCCGTCGATGGAAGAGACTACGGACAAGACGATGGAGCAGAGCGTGGCCGGCCGCGTCGGGCTCTGGGCCAGCGGCGCCGTCAACGCGTGGGGCTCCCGCTGCGCGCGCGACAATGCGAGTTTCGACCGGCTGCGCCAACACGCGCACCAGACGATCCCCAATCACTTCCTTCGCGCGCAGATCTACAACATGGCATACGGGGCGACGTTCCAGAACAACTTTCCCGTCAATCAGGAGTACTTCAGCATCCTCTACGATCTTGTCGCCAAGGGTGCCCTCTACGTGCCGCGGCGCGATGAGATCGTCAGTTTCAGTCCCGTCCATCTCAGCATGGCCGAGCCGGACAAGCGGTACCTTGACGAAGGCAACAACGCCAAGTGGCTGACGTTCTACGACGAGGAACGCGAGCGAAACAGTCCCATGGTTTTCAGCCGCCTGAACGGCACCTGGCCCGGCGCGCCGGTGACCGAGTGGGACTTCTCGCGTTACGCGGCCGGGGTGAAAGACCGGCGCTTGAATTTCCTGCCGCCGTACGAAAACGGCTTGGTGCTGATCACGCCCCCGCAGCGCGGCGCATTCGCCGATGAGGATGCACCCCGCGGCAGGCTCGTGGACCACCTGCACCCGCTGTACAAGAGCATCCTGAAGGAGTTCGTGACCGACGGCCGCAACTACATCTCCGCCGACGGCAAACGAACGTTTGCTGCCGACGAGTACTATCGGACCGTCGAGGCCGCGATCAAAGAGGCCGCCACACAACTGCCGCTGACCGTAACCGGAGACGTCGCCTGGGTCTGCGCGCGGACGGCTCCGACCCATCTCCGGCTCACGCTGATTGACAGCGGATACATCAACCCGAAAGCGCGCACGGCCGCCGTGCACTTCCACACCGTCAGGCCGGTCAGAATGATCGACGTGCTCAGCAACGCCGTGCTGGACACCTCGGCTCGATCTTCCGTGAACGTCGAGGTTCCCTGCGGCTTGTTCCGTTTCATGGATATCGAATTGGAGCGACCGTTGAAAGCACGTCCGTGAGGCCCATGGCGATTCGACCGCAACTTGTCCACTCGGCTCCCATTGAAGCAACCGGAGGATGGTGCTGTGCCATGTGGCGGAACGCGCTTTCCTGCCGGCCTAACAAGGGGCATCCGATGACGAAGAAGACCGGCGTGGCGGCGGTTCTCATCGGCCTCGTTGCCGCGAGTCTCGCCCAGGCGGAATCGGCGGCGGAGATCCTCCAGCAGACGGGCGTGACGGGCGGGCTGGTCGTCCACGTCGGCTGCGGCGATCCCGGCGCGCCGGGACGGACCGCCGCCCTGCGCGCTGGGGACGCGTACCTCGTCCACGGCCTGGCCCGCGACGCGGCGACCGTGAAGAAGGCCCGCGCGACCATTGCGGAACAGGGCCTGCACGGCCCGGTGTCGGTCATGCACTGGACGGGCGAAACGCTGCCGTACGCCGATAACCTGGTGAACCTGTTCGTGGCCGACGACCCGGGCGGCGTGGCCACGGCCGAGGTCATGCGGGTATTGGTGCCCGGCGGGGTGGCGTACGTCAAAGACGGCGGCGCGTGGACGAAGACCGTCAAGCCCTGGCCGGACGCAATCGACGAGTGGACGCATTTCCTGCACGGCGCCGACGGCAACGCGGTGGCTCGCGACCGTCGCGTGGGGCCGCCCAGGCACGTGCAGTGGCTGGAAGGGCCGCCCTGGGCCAGGCACCACGACACGGTGCCCAGCGTCAACGCGCTGGTGTGGTCCGGCGGCCGGATCTTCTACATGGTGGACGACGCCCCTGCAGGGATCGGCGGCGAGATTCCGGACCAGTGGTCCCTGGCCGCCCGCGACGCCTTCAATGGCGTGCTCCTGTGGGAACGGCCTGTGGAGCACTGGGGATGGAAGGCGTGGAGCGGCACGTGGCTGGGGCGCTTCAACCAGCCGAACCACGTGCCCAAGCGCCTCGTGGCCGCCGGAGATCGGCTCTTCTGCACGTTGGGATTCAACGCGCCGCTTACGGCACTCGACGCCGCTACGGGCAAGACCATCAAGACGTATGCCGGCACCGAGTACACCGACGAAATCCTGTATCACCGGAAGACACTTGTCCTGTCGATCAACCAGGGTCCTCAGAAGCCGGGCACCGCCGCGGAGAGTCCGCCGGTGGCGAAGTCGGTCGCCGCAGTGGACCCGGACACGGGCCGGACGCTGTGGAAGACGGGCCGCTACGTCGGCACCAGTTCGAAGACCGGCACGGTGGAACGGGTGTCGCACCTGCTCCTGGCTGCCCGCGGAGACCGGGTGTGTGTGGTGGACACCGAGGCCATCGTCGCCCTGGACCTGGAGACGGGCAAGGAACTCTGGAAGCAGGCACGGCCGGAGCACAAGCGATACACCAGCCGTTACAATCACCTGATGTCCGACCTCTGCACGCTGGTGGCGACCGACGACCTTGTCCTGTTCGCCCAGTTGGAGCCGGTGCAGAAGCGGATCGGGTGGGGCGTCATCAAGACGGGCCTGTACGCCTTTTCGGCGAAGGACGGCCGGAGGTTGTGGTCCCGTGTCGTTGGCAACTGGGGCCATTTCTGCGTGCCCGACGTCTTCGTCGTTCGCGAGCTCGTCTGGGTCCACGACTACAAGACGGTGGCTATGGTCGGGCTGGACCCGCTCTCGGGCGACGAGAAAGCCAGGATCTCCACGGAGACCTGGTTCCAGCAGGGACATCACCACCGCTGCTACCGGAACAAGGCCACACAGCGGTACATCCTGACCGGCTATCGCGGCGTCGAATTCCTCGATCTCGAAACCGGGTCGCGCACGCCCCACCACTGGAGCCGGGGTGGCTGTCGTTACGGCATCCTGCCGGCGGGCGGCCTGCTCTACTGCACGCCTCACCCGTGTGAATGCTACATCAAGGCCAAACTCAACGGCCTGTACGCCCTGGCGCCGGCGAAGGAGGGGGCCGAGGCGGAAGCGGCCGTCCCCGCCGATGACGCGTCGCGCCTCCAAAAGGGCCCGGCCTACGCCCAAATCGAAAATCCCAAATCGAAAATCACAAATGAGACGGATTGGCCCACGTACCGTCACGACGCGGCCCGCAGCGGTTCGACGTCGGCCCAGGTTCCCCCCAAGGTTGAACCAGCGTGGCGGACCGAGATCGGCGGCCGTCTCTCGCCGCCGGTTGTGGTAGGCGGTCGGCTCTTCGTGTCGGCCATCGACGCGCACACGGTGCACGCCCTCGATGCGGACGACGGCAGCCGCCTCTGGAGCCGGCCTGTCGATGGTCGTGTGGATTCGCCGCCCACCGTCTGCGGCAACCTCGTGCTGTTTGGGTGCGCCGACGGGTCGGTCACGGCGCTGCGTGCGTCGGACGGCAAACGGGTCTGGCGGCTTGCGGCAGCGCCGCAGGACCGGAGGATCGTCTCCTTCGGCCGGCTGGAGTCGACCTGGCCGGTCCACGGCAGCGTCCTCGTGCGCGATGGCGTCGCCTGGTTTGCCGCGGGACGATCCTCGTACCTGGACGGCGGCATTCGCATCTACTCCATCGATCCGACGCAGGGCAGGGTGCTGTCCGAACGTATCCTTTACAGTCCCGACCCGAAGACAGGCATGCAGCCGGCCCAGAGTAGCGCCCATGAGATGCCTGGGGCTCTCACGGACATCCTGGTGGGCAGTTCGCGGGGCGTGACCATGCGGCACAAGCGAGTTGACGCCGATGGCGGTTCCGCTCAGGGCGTAGCGGGCCAGCTGTTGTGCACCTCCGGCTTCCTGGACGACGCGTGGTTCAACCGGACGACGTGGTCGCTGGACGGCGTGGCCGGCCAGTTGCTCGTGTTCAACGGGGACACGGTTTTCGGCATTCGCGCCTACGGCGGAACCGACCGTTGGAAGTTCTTCTTTCCGGGCAAGGGCTACGAATTGTTCGCGGCCGAACGCCCGTCCGAGATGAAGGAGAAGAACGGGGCGGCCGAACGCCTGTCCGAGATGAAGGCAAAGAAGGGCAAGCAACAGCAGAGAGTCGCTTATCGCTGGAAGCAGCGGGTGCCCGTCCGGGTGCGGGGGATGGTTCTGGCGGGCGATCAACTGTTCCTGGCCGGCCCGCCCGATACCGTGGACTCCGAGAACCCCTGGGCCGCCTTCGAAGGCCGATTGGGCGCCCGCCTGTGGGTCGTCTCGGCGGCGGACGGCACGAGACTGGCCGAGCATGACCTGACCCGCCCGCCCGTTTTGGACGGCATAATTGCCGCCGGTCGGCGCCTGTACCTGTCCGATACCGACGGCGTGGCCGTGTGTTTGCGGGCGACGGACTGATAGGGGGCGAAACGCATGACAACGCACGACAGAAAGGGTTACCTTGCGGCGGTGGCGGCCATCATGGCAGCGACGCTGGCGGCACAGGCCGCTTCGGGCGCCGCAACGGCCGAGCCGCAGGCTCGCGAGATTCTGCAGACCACGGGGGTCCGCGGCGGCCTGGTCGTGCACGTCGGCTGCGGCGACGGGACCCTGACCGCCGCTCTGCTCGCCGGCGACGCCTACCTGGTTCAGGGCCTCGACACTTCGGCCGAGAAGGTGGCCGAGGTCCGAAAGGCCTTCTGTGCCAAGAGGCTCGCCGGCCGGGTCACGGCCCGGGTGTTCGACGGCAAGACTCTTCCCTTTCGCGACAACACCGTAAACCTGGTGGTGGCGGGCGCCGGCTGCCCCGTGCC
>Ga0272441_10000941_pt1 | contig 63482 bp, 61 predicted proteins | sample SSMProp6N_FD_193582 | JGI IMG/M metagenome (GOLD analysis project Ga0272441, IMG submission 193582) | Marine sediment archaeal communities from Little Sippewissett salt marsh, Falmouth, MA, United States - SSM-Prop-6N | ecosystem: Environmental > Aquatic > Marine > Wetlands > Sediment ... | reverse complement strand
CTAGTGTCACGTCACGCATGTAAAGTCGCAAATATGGTTGTATATTGTTCTTCATAATCAACCAAAGGAGGATTGACTATGAAGAAGTACAAGGTTACGCTGACCGAAGAAGAGCGACAGGAACTTGATGCGCTTAGCAGCAGAGGAAAGCATGCCGCACAAACCGTTTTGAACGCCTTGATCTTGCTTGCTTGTGATGAAGGTAAATACCAGAATGAGCGCTCCATCAATGAAACTATTGCTCGTGTTCTGAATGTCAGCATGAAAACGATAGACCGGGTAAAAAAGCGATTTGTAGAAGAAGGCCTTGATATGGCTCTCACAGGCAAACCTTCAACGCGCGTGTATCGTCGAAAAGCTGACGGTGACCTAGAAGCACATCTGATAGCGCTGAGCTGTTCAGCAGCACCGGAAGGACATCAACGCTGGACGCTAAGATTACTGGCTGATAAGGCTGTTGAACTGAACTATGTTGACTCTATTTCCTATGAGACCGTGCGCAGGGTGCTAAAAAAAACGTCCTTAAGCCTTGGAAGCAAGAAGGATGGGTGATTCCTCCGCTCAGCGACGGTAATTTTGTGGCTCACATGGAGATGGTGTTGGACGTGTATAAGCAACCTTATGACCCACTCTACCCGGTAGTCTGTATGGATGAGTCTCCAAAGCAGTTGATTGCTGAAAAAAGAATACCAATACCGGCAAGAGCAGGCCAATTTGCGCGATATGATTACGAATACAGCCGGAGAGGAACCTGTAATATTTTTATGGCCAATGAACCCTTGGCAGGAAAACGGATGGTTCGGATAACGGCAAGCAGAAAAAGACATGACTGGGCACGATTTCTTGAAGAGATAGCCAGGAAGTACAAGCATGCGGAACGGATCACGCTGGTGATGGACAACCTCAATACGCATGAACCCGGCTCGCTCTATCATGCATTTAAGCCCAAGAAAGCTAAGGCTTTGTTAGACAGGTTCGAGTTTGTATACACCCCTAAACACGGAAGTTGGCTGAATATGGCAGAGATCGAGTTGAGAGTCTTGTCGACCCAGTGCCTGAACCGGCGTATCGATACGATGACAGAAGTCCGATCGCAAGTGGCAGCATGGGAGAAAGAACGAAACAACAGGGAATCAATAATAAACTGGCGTTTCACAACGGAAAAGGCGAGAATTAAACTATTACATCTTTACCCGACAGTTGAGGTGTGACGTGACACTAGTGTCATCATGACCGGAAATTTTTATGTTTTCGAAGCTGTCGAACTTTTTTCCTATGCTGATAACAAACAAGGAATCCGCTTGAAACGATCCTCCCGTCACGGTTTTCGGGGAAAATACCGGAAGCAGGTCTCTTACATGTGATCCGCTGAACTGCTCCCGTTGGTGAAGGTTCGTTTCCTGAAAATGCGGTAGATGTACTCCAGCAAAAGCGCCCCGGCGAATGTGAAGATCGTGCCGTAAAAGGATGCTTTGTTCGTGCTGAATTGATAGGCCATCAGTCCCGCGAATACCCCTGTCAGAACGATCATGAAGCAGAGGATAACCGCTTTGTTTCCTCCGTATGTTGCCGCAAGGCGGTAGTGCGAGACGATCACGAAGATATAGATGACCGTATAGACGGAACTGGTGATCGACGCGATAGAGACGATATCGAACAGCAGCGAGAAGGCTAGCCCGAGCCCTGCGGTGATATAGAGCCCTTCCGTGGATTTGAACCAGACCTTTCGTTCGAAAATAGCCGGAAGCTCTCCGTCTTTCGCGAGAGAGTAGGCGATGTTTGCGCCGCCGTAGAGGGTCGCGTTGAGCGCCGAGGCGATGGAGAAAATCGCTCCGAAAGAGAGCAGCGTGAAGCCGGCGCTGCCGAGGAACGGTTTCGCGGCGACAGCCAAGGCGTTATCCTGAGCCTTGACAAGGGTCGGGATCGAAAGATTGCCGATGGCTACAAGAGAGACGGATACGTAGATGAAAATCACCAGAAGAATACTGATGTAGATCGCACGAGGAACGTTCCTGGAGGGATTTTCTATATTTTCCGAAGCGTTGGTGATCAGTCCGAATCCCATGTATGAGAGAAAGAAAATGATGGCGCCTGCAAACAGACCTTTCGCTCCTTCCGGTGTAAACGAGGGGACGGTGTTTGCAGGGACGATCGACGAAACGCCGAGTACGATGAACACGAGCAGGATAGAGAGCTTGATTGCTACGATCGCGAATTCAAGCCTGCCGACAGCTTTGCTTCCGAAGGTGTTCATAGCGGTAAAGAGAACGATGAGCGCGGACTCGACAATGCCCGTCGAGAGAGGTGTTATGCCGATGTGTACGAGTGGCAGGAAATATCCCGCGAATCCCTTTAAGAAGAGAGATATGGAAACCACGTAGCTCAGCCACATGAGCACGGCGAGCGTTCCTGTCAGAACATTGTCGCCGATACCCTTAATGAGAAAGGAGATCGGTCCCGCGTTGGAGATGATTTTACCTCCGAGGATCGCATAGGAGTAGGCGACCATCAGGGCAAGCAGTCCGGAGACGACGAAGGCTCCGGGCAGGTTCTTTCCGGCGATCTCTGCCCCAAGACCGAAGATGGTGAAAATGCTGGCACCGATCATGGTTCCCACAGCCATTGAAATCGCCTCGGTGAGTGACATCTTTTTCTGTTTCGGATTCATTTCCTGTTTGTTTTTATCCCGGGTAAGTCACTGATCTTTGCTCTTTTCTCATCCAAGCTCGAAGGAGGTGACACCGAATATCCTGTTGAGCGGAAGTTCGGGGATCCTGCCTTTGTACATGCGGGCGGTCTCAAAAACCACTGTCATGCTGTACCTCCTGACCAGATCCAGGGCAGCCGGATTGACTTCAGGGATGTCGAGGAAAACCGTTGATCCTTCAGGAACGGAGGATTTCAGGGCACAGAACAGTGTTTCAGCCAGATCAGCGCTGTCGGCAAAAAGAGGACCGATCTTGTATCCTGACCGGCAGGATCGAATGACTCCGTATCCTGCAAGCCGGTTATGGTTTATAATACCCAGAGCAGTGCTGTTTTTCCGATTGATCCAGCATTTCAGAAATGCCTGTCGCTCTTCCGGGAAAAAGGTGTTGTCATAAGAGTGGATTTCATCGAAAGGGATCTCGGAAAGTTTCAGTATTCTCTCATGTCCGGCGCTTGCTTCTCCTCCGGTACCCTGAAAGCGGATATTACGGTAGGCGAGGTTAAATCCTGATTTTCTATAGTTATCCTGCTGAGCGACGACACCGTCGAGACCGATCGTACGGCCTTCAAGCTTTTCAAGCCCGGCATTCCAGATACGCAGCCCCAGGCCCTTGCCGCGATACTCCTGACAAACAATGTACAAGCCAAGAAAAGCGAAAGATTCACCGTAAGAAACCACTGAGATACTGGCTACGGGTTTATTGCCGATCGACCCGATCAGAAACCCTTCCGGGTCGGCCCTGTAAAAACATTCCGCATCATCAAGGCCGGGGTTCCATCCTTCAGCGGCAGCCCACTCTATGGCTATATCGACTTCGGAACGGATCATGGTTCGTATCGTGTAGTCTGCTGGAGCTTTCATGATTGGTAATGGTTTTCGATATAATCAGTTAGTGATGAAACTTTTCTGATATGGATGTGGTGAGGCTTTCTTCAGGAAAGAGTCCTGCTCCCAGGAATGACTGGCAGGTGTGATCGGTATAAGAAGCATCTTCGCAGACAGCGTCGACATGCACTCTGCAGCCTGCGGAAAGGTTTGTCGCAAGACTAAGAATAAACCAGGGGAAAACCTTATGTGCCGGCATTTGGACACTCCATGAGCGTGATGCTTTTTACAAGAAAAGAGTCGTATTTTTTAAGTGATTTAGCGGGCGGAATTACTCTGATCTCTTCTCCACTGATTTTGCTGGCCATTCCTTAGCGCTTCAGCACTTCTTCAGAGTCTTTGCGGAAAAGTTCGAGTTCTCCTGGATGTTAAGAAAGCAAGGAGACCAGATCGAAGACGCTGGTGAGTTTGGACAACATGATAACGCCTTTATGTCGGACTGAGGGTTTTGGTTCATGATTTATTCTCTGAATCTACTCATAAGATAATATTTTTTTTAGCCTTACAGTACCCTAAGTTGAGCGATTGTTGAGCATGCTGTAGATGCACAAGGCACAGGGGACGCCGCTGTAGTGGACTACCGCAAGTTCCCTGTAACGAAGCAGATGCCGTTGCAGAGGATATTTGCTATATTCTTTCAGCACATTCGCGAGAAAGGTTAACGGAAAATAAGATTGTTCATGGCTGCAGAGAAGAAGAAAAAGAAAGAAGAAGAGTCGGAAGTCAGTTGTTCCGACTGTGGTTTTCTCAACTGTTACCGGCAGGAGAAGCGATTTCCGGATTTCTGTCCTGGAGAGTCTATAGGAACAGAGGAGATCGAAAGACTTACGGCCATATACTGCGATGATAAGGATGACTCCCGGATCGCAAAGGCTGCTGCCGAGGTTGAGGGGCTCTACTACGGCAAATTGACGCGTGTCGAAGAGGTGCTTGCCTTCGCAAAGCGGATCGGGGCGCACAAGATCGGCCTGGCTACCTGTGTGGGTCTGATAGAGGAGACCAGGGTGTTTTCCCGCATTCTGAAGAAGAACGGTTTTGAGCCATACTCGGCGCTCTGCAAGATCGGTTCCGTGGACAAGTGCGAGATCGGTATCGACGAGGAGCTGAAGATCAGGCCTGAGAGCTTCGAGGGAATGTGCAATCCGCTTCTGCAAGCCAGAACGCTCGATGAATGGGGTTCTGACCTCAATGTGGTGATAGGGCTTTGCGTAGGACACGACGCGCTTTTCAGCAAGCATTCAAAGGCACTCGTGACGACCCTGATTGTCAAGGACAGGGTGCTGGCACACAACCCCGCTGCCGCGCTCTATACAACTACATCCTATTACAAAAGGCTCATGGAGGAAGGACGCGAGCTATAGGTGTTTGAGCACAGGAACGTTACAGGAAACGTTCGAAATGTCTGCTTTCAACGTTTTTTTCCGCAACAGCCGCTCCAACCCTCTGCAGGTCATCCATATGGTCTACTGAATCCATTTTCTGGACATTTTCCGGGAGAATATCCTTCAGGCCCAGTACATTCAGCTCCGGATCTGATAACTCGACATCATAACGCAGATAGGTAAAGAGTTTGGGCGACACGGGGCCTTGCTTACCGATCATGGTTCTGACCTCTCTGTCTATCATGTCACCAGCCTTGCAGTCTCCGAAAACGCGGCAGAGGAAATCCTGTTCGTTCAATGCGGCGAACATAAGCGCTGAAGGTATCGAGGTGGCGTTAAAGAGTAAATTCATCTCGGACGGCTTGAGGTTTTTGTTGGCTTTGGCATTATACCCTGTTCCAACAGAGACGACAAGCAGATTATTTTCCCCGGTCTGCCAGTTCATGTTATAGGGCTCCACCGTGGCCATCAGGAAAGCCTGGAAGGAAGGGTTGTTGTACATGGTGAGCCCGCCATCGACAAAGACAAACTCTTGTGATCCCACTTTAATGACTTCGGGAGGAAAATAGGTTGGAGCCGCGGTGCTCGCACGGACAAGTTTCCAGAGAGGCATATCGAGGTTACAGTCAAAAGGTGATGTTTCACGGCGTGCAGGCTGGTTATATTTGGCAAACGGGTTGTTGGAGATCGGCCATGGGGAGTTTGTTGTCGCGTTTCTCATCACCATCATGAGCACGGTTCTCAGTGTATCACTGCCGAGCGTCGTTTTCGCCCCAAACGTGTTCCTCAGTTTCCTTGCGAGCTTTTCGTGTTTGAATTTGTTGAACAACAGTCGCTTAAGCATAAACGCCTTATCGAACATGGTTCGACCGTTTTTACTGTAAAAATTTCTTATGGTTTCTACCGGCATACCGAGTGAAACGCAGGTCGCGATGATGGCTCCTGTGCTGGTTCCGGCCACGAAATCGAAGTAGTCGGCAAGGACGAAATCCGGCCCTTTATTGAGTTCTTTTCGCAGCAACCGTTCAATTTTACCGAGCACTTCTATGGTTATCATGCCGCGAATACCGCCGCCGTCAAGCGTGAGAATCTTTTTTTTTCCGGGAGAACTCATCCTTTCTGCAATGCTCATTATGTTGTATGGTATCAAAGGTTTCCGGTGTCAATCCACGAGACGTTTCCTGTTCTCTTTTTCACAACGTTGTACATGTGCGCTGTTCCGCCCGGGCCGTCGCCGCCTTTTCCGTCCCAGAGGCATATGAAGTGTACCTTGTCGATACCGCAGGAGAGAGCCGTATAGAGCAGCCAGAGATTGCATCGTTCGTATGGATGGCTATCGGTCGGCGGTTCTCCCAATGCTGACGGTGCTGATCGTAAAGGCGCGGCGAGCCTGCGTCTGGCATCCTGGTATCTTTTGCGCCATATAATACCGCCATGATCCACTGAATTCAGGATAAATTCCGGCTCAGAAAAAGGTTGCATCCAGTGAACGCTTACAGCACGTTCCAGGCATGCTTCCGTAAAGAGCAGGTCTCCTCCACACGCTCCCTGTGTCAGCGCGAGATCATCAGATCCTGCGTCGAACTCGTCAAGAATAGTGGCGATTTTTCCTGCGGCTTGTTCTTCTTTTTCAGCAGGAAACCGGGGTTCTGCCCTGTCTGCGCGATCGATCATATGCCCGCTGAACAGAAAGACCTTTTCAGGTTTTTTTTCAGGTTTATTCAGCAGATTAAGCGCCCGTTCAAAGGTCGCGATACCGGCGTTAACGTTCTCAGTGTGAAAATCCAGATCCCTGAGAATTCGCAGTTGATCGAGGCTTGAGTGGAGTTCGAACCAGTCACGTTTATTGAATGCAATGGCTGTCTTGTAGGCTGTCCTGACGGATTCAGGCGTTCCGACAAGTATTTCAAGGTCTCCGATGGTTACGGCTGCCCAGTAATTCTGTTCGCATTGTGTCGCATATCTGAGGGCTCCGGCCATAGGTTCGAGTTCTTTATCGTAGCGGTTGTCTTTTGTCAGGTGGCGATGCAGGTGCATGAGCGTGAGAGCGTTGATGCCGGAATAGTAATGAGCGGGGTTGATTCGGAACCCTTTGCTGTAATTTTCTATGGCTCTGCGTAACAAGGTATCCTCCTCTCTTGCTTCCTGCATTTTCTCTTTTGGGGATAAGTCTTGACGCCGCCACATGGCAATCCATGCGTCCTTGTCAACGCGCCCGAGCAGGGCCCAGGTTTCAGGATTTTGCGAGGTGCTCTTTTCAAGTATGTTCGTATAGTGCATTCTGGCACGATCAAGGGAATACCCGGCTTTTCCCGCTGCGGCAAGTCTCTGGAGGCAGATGCCTTTTTCATGCTCTCCTTCGAGGTTATCAGGATTGATCGCAAGGCTTCGCTCAAGTTGTTCGAGCGCAAAGTCGAAACGTTCAGCTTTGCGCAGGGCTTTTCCTGCCGTGACCCATGCCTCTGAACGAAAAGCGGAAACAGGTGCTTCGTCTGCAAGCAAAAGAATATCTCCAGTGTACCCCTCTCTTCGGGCAAGTTCCACGCGGGTTACCCAGGCATCGTGCTGATCCCAGAATTCTTTCACTTTCCCGACTTTCAGTGATTTCCAGTCAGGCTCTTTCAGGTAGGGAAGCAGATTGAACACCGGGCTGATTTTTTTTCCCTTCCAGCAGGATATGGTCGATTTCGCCATTGCAGCCAGCGCCTTTTTGTCCTGTTCGACAAAGGCCGGATCAGGCAGACCCTCTTTGATATGATAGCGCAGTTTCCGCTCTGTGTAGACGTCAAACGGTTGTTTTTTTCGTCGGCTCTGAACGAGAATAATACCTCGCGCCCGTAACGCGTGCCGCACACCGAGTTCATACCAGACGTTTGGATTATCTATGGAGAGGTCAGCGATAACGAGATCCGCCAGCAGCAGCTCCTGAAACATCTCTTCTCGTATTTCACCGGCACAGGTTTCTTCATCCGCCCTCAAGACGGTAAATCCATCTTGAGACAGAGCGGTATGAATATACTCGTTATATACCTTGTCGAAATCGATTCCTTCCTTACTACCGAATGGCATAATGACAAAGACATGCCGGGTCATAGCATACCTCCTCCGCATGAGCTGCAACGTGCAATATATCAATAAGTGAATTGTACGTAATATACCTTATTCTGCTGTAAATAGAGAATCAGGAAGAATGATTACATGGTTTCACCTACGTTGAGCGATTCAATAGATGCTAAACACTGATAAGAGTTTTTTTGCTACTCTGTTATACGTTGAAAACCATCTGAAGTGAACAAACCGGTTGGGTGAACGTGAAAAAAATCAGAAAATTGCATCTATTGAACCGTCGGGATTGTCGATCAATTCAGGTTTCAGACAAGGCAGCATGCCGTGAGGCTGTCTTCAGAGCAGAAAAGAAATATTTGCTATATTCCTCCCCTGTGACCGGCTTCAGGTGCAATACAGTATCGCTAATGACAAATTCTTCTTGTTCCGTGGCTTCTCCTTCGCTTAAATCCGGTAGATCAGATGCAGACTGTGGTGCATCAACACATCAGGCAAAGCGCGTTTTTGTTGTCGGAGCAACCGGCTACATCGGCAAATATGTTGTTCGTGAACTGGTGCGGAGAGGACACGAAGTCGTGAGCTTTGCCCGTGAACGATCCGGAGTCGGCGCCTCGGCATCGACTGAGGAGACGCGAAAGCAACTGAAGGGTTCCGAGGTGCGTTTCGGCGATGTCAGCAGTGTGGAGTCACTTCTGGAGAACGGGATAAAGGGTGAGAGATTCGATGTTGTTTATTCTTGTTTAACCTCACGCAGCGGGGGAGTGAAGGATTCATGGAACATCGATTATCAGGCTACCCGTAACGCGCTTGACGCAGGGAAGTCGGCTGGTGCCAGGCACTTTGTTCTGCTCTCGGCAATTTGCGTGCAGAAACCGCTGCTGGAGTTCCAGAGGGCGAAACTCACATTCGAGAAGGAACTGATCGAGTCAGGGCTGACCTACTCGATTGTGCGTCCGACGGCGTTCTTCAAATCCATTGCCGGTCAGGTTGAATCGGTGAAAAAAGGCAAACCGTACGTGATGTTCGGTAACGGTGAACTGACTGCATGCAAGCCGATAAGTGAGGCGGATCTTGCCCGGTTTATGGCGGACTGTCTTGAAGACCCGGACAAGCAGAACAAAATTCTTCCTGTCGGTGGACCGGGTGAGGCGATTTCGGCTCGAGAGCAGGGGGAGATGCTGTTTGAACTGCTGGGGCGTGAACCGAAGTTCAAAAACATGCCGATCCGCATGTTTGACGTTATCATTCCTGTTCTGAGCATGCTGGCAAAGGTGTTTCCCAGGCTGGAGGACAAGGCGGAGTTCGCCCGTATCGGCAAGTACTACTGTTCGGAGTCCATGCTTGTGCTCAATCCCGAGACGGGCAAATACGATGCCGATCTGACGCCCTCTTATGGCAGTGATACCTTGCGGGATTTCTACAAACGGGTGCTGAAAGATGGCCTGGCCGGACAGGAGTTGGGAGAGCACGCGATATTCTGAGTGCGTCCGATGAAATCTTTTTTGCTTCAGAGGCTGTCTCAGAATCCTGTCAACTCTGGTTCAAACCACATAAAAAAGTTGGTTTTTGTTGAACTGTTGAGGAAATATCGTAGCACGATAGCTTATCAGTTGCATAGGCCCCATATAAGAGTCATGCCGCCCTGTGTAATACTATTACACGGGGTGATCCGGCATCAATAAGGGCTTTTGGCAAAAGATGGATCCCCGGGTCAAGCCCGGGGATGACAACCAAGAGGGGTGCCTCTAACTATTGCCTGCTCAAAATACGAGAGGCCGTCCTTTTCAGACAGCCTCTTCAGAAGTAGACTACCCTGTAGTAAACGTTTTTTTTGATTTCGCTGATGACAAAACGGTAGCTTGTTTCGTTTTGCCACCAGAAGAGCGGTTCCCACCATTCAGGGCTGGTCGCAACAAGGATGAATGATTTTGATGAGCCCTTAAAAGCTCTTTTCCATGTGCTGTGCAGGCGCAGCATATGTGGAGGATCACTTACTACAATGGCGCTGTTCCAGCCTTTTTCTTTCATCATGGCAACAGAATTCAATGCTTCTTCCCAGGTTGTCTCAGAGGAGGTGTCGACGTTGATTGCCTTTTTAGGAACACCGGCTTCTGTAAGTCGCCTTTCCCGCCAGTTGGGACGGGAGGGCCTGTAATATCTGCTGTCTATTCCGGTCAGCACGACGTTTGGAGCAAATCCCGCATTGAAGAGACGGCCTCCCTTATCGACTCTTGGTCCGTCATCGCCTCCAAGCACGATGATGACATCGGCTTTTTCCGGTTTGCTCTCATAGCTTGATACCAGAAAGCCCAGTCCGGCAAAGACTATTCCTCCGATTACGCTTGACGTCAGAAGCAGAAGAAAAGCTTTTTTCAGAAATGCCTTCATTTGAGGGTGATAGGGGTTTGAAAATATCAGATTCGTTGAGTATATGATGATAACAGTTTTGCAATATTGCAAATGAAAAGAAGGTCCGGCCACCGACAGGGCTTTTGGCTATGGAGAGAGTGACGGCAAAGATGATACTGTTTCATTGGTTGAATTCATGACTGTTGCTCAACTTAGGAATAAACAGAGGTGCCCTTATCTTTAAATAGAGAAGTTTACTGAAATAGCAATGAATCATCCCTATTTCTGGCTTTCGACAGATAAACTGGCGACTGCATTGGTCTGGTCAGTTTTTTTTACCCTTCTGTTGATGCTGTTTCGCTCTCTACTCGGTCGTAAGTTGAAAGTACGCCATGGTGGAGTTCCCGGCAGGGTCGTTCATCTCGATATACCCTGGAGTTTGCAAAAAACGGAAGCATCCCTCAGGGAATGGAAAGAAACCGGTCTGGCGAAAAGAGCGTTGTTCAAAATCCGTCTTGACATGTTTTTCCATATCCTCTATCCTTTGGTCCTGAGCCTGGCCTGTGTCCAATCAGCCTTCATGCAGGAAGGCGCGATGAGGACGACCGGTCTCGTATTGTCCTGGCTGATTTTGATCTGCATTCCGATTGGTGTTCTGCGGAGCAGCGCTGTTCTGACAATGCTTAAGGGAGGCTTCCGGTCTGCAATTTCTCCTCTGAGGTCGGCTTTTCTGCAAAGTATCGTTTTCCTGCTTGCGGTCATTTCGTTGCTCTATATTCTGTTCTCTTTGTCGTTCGGATCTCCGTAACCGCCACCCCCCGGGGTTTTTATCAGGATTGTTTCTCCCGGACTGAAAATCCGGTCAACCCTGTATCCGAGAGATTTTTCTGTTTCATCGGGTCTGAGAAGAATGTTGGCGCCTTTCTCGCCGTCCTGGCCCCCATTCAGGCCGAACGGAGCGTTTTCCCTTCTTTCGGAAATAACGCTGACATGCATTGGTTCATTGAAGCGAAGAGCTCTTTCAATACCGTTGCCTCCATTCCATTTTCCGGTTCCTCCAGACTCTTTTCTGTAAGAAAAATGAGAGACCTGTATTGACGGGAAACGTTGCTCGAGAATTTCCGGATCGGTAATACGGGTATTGGTCATGTGTATCTGCACGCCGGATGCCCCCTGATTTCCCTCTGTGGCACCGGCGCCGCCCGGGATGGTTTCATAGTACTGACCGCCTGAATTATCAGGTCTGCCGAAGAGAAGGTTGTTCATGGTGCCTTGTGATGCAGCGGCTTTTCCAAGAGCTCCGAGCAGCACGTCGACGATTCGCTGTGATGTTTCGACATTGCCGACAGCTACAGCAGCTTCATGTGAGGGATTGAGCAATGAGCCTTCCGGTATGATGATGGTGACCGGTTCCAGGCAGCCCGAGTTCAGGGGGATATCCTCTTCAATAAGGCAGCGCAGGGTATAGAGTACGGCGGCAGTCGTTACCGCCGCCGGGGCGTTGATGTTTCCGCTGTCCTCCGGAGCTGTTCCAGAAAAATCAATCACGATTTCAGGATCTTTTCCCTTCGGGGCTGAGACCTGAACGGAGACGGAGATTTTCGCTCCGTTGTCCATGTGATCGGAAAACGTTGAGTGGAACGCGCCTGAGCGGCCGGCCAATGAAATCAGGGCTCTCTGCATGGCATGTTTTGCATTTTGGCGAATGAATGACATGTATTGGAGGACAGTTTTTGTGCCATATGCGGTATTCATTCTCTGTAGCTCAGTCAATCCCTTATTGTTGGCCGCGACCTGCGCTTTCAGGTCAGAGAGTCTTTCTGAAAGGTTTCTGGCGGGATAGGCTCCAGTTGAAAGCAATTCCAGTACTTCGGGCTCCCGGAATATCCCTTCACGCACGAGCAGAAAGTTTCCTGCTACGACGCCTTCATCATGAATTGTTTTGCTGGACGGGGGCATGGATCCGGGCGTGATGCCTCCGATATCTGCATGGTGCCCCCGATTGGCAAGGTAGAAGGATGGTTCATTTTTTTGACAGAAAACCGGAGATACAATAGTTATGTCGGGAAGATGCGAGCCGCCCTGATGCGGGTTGTTTGCAAGATACAGGTCACCATCTCGCATGGTATTCCGGTTTTCTCGAAGGATATGTTGAACCGTTGATTCCATGGCGCCGAGATGAACGGGTATATGCGGAGCGTGGGCGATGAGCATTCCTTCATTGTCGAACAGCGCGCATGAGAAATCGTGCCGTTCTTTCATGTTGACGGAGTGGGCTGTATTTGCAAGAGTGTAGCCCATTTGCTCGGCAATGTTCATGAAGAGGTTATTGAACACCTCGAGCATCACAGGATCCGGTTTCGCGCCATCAACACTGTATTTTCCATGCATTGTTTTGGCTTCCATGCTGTCTTTCAGAATAAGGTTGTCTGTAGCATCTTTTCCGGCTTCAAACCCTTCCTGAACAAGCAGGGTAAGTTGATTGTCAACGATCATTGCGGGACCCTGGAGGGTATGTCCCTGCTTTACTGTTTTCCTGTCGAACACCGGGATTTCCCGGTATTTGCCTGAAAGCCACACTTCGCGTGAATAACAGGGAGAAAGCGGAGCACTTTTTTCGTCCGACAAAGGGGAATGCTTCAGGCGAGGGACAGACGATGCCGCGGAAACTTCTGTCCGTAGATTGACAACCTCAACGGCGTTGATGTCGGGTCTGAAACCGAACCTGCAGAGGTATTCGTTTTTGAAGCGTGTGAGTATTTTTTCAATGGAATCAAACGAGACATTTTCGTGGCCGTTGCCTGCCGGAATGGATAACCATGTGTCTGTCCCTTTCGGTCTTAGATCCAGAAAGAGTCTGGTTGTGATCTCTGTCTTGATTTCTTCGTCATGAAGCCGTGTGATCAAACGGTTTGCTTCCGACTTTGCGGTTTCTTCAAGGTTTTCAAGCAGTCGGTGTGTCAATGGCTTCATTACAGCCAGCGCTTTTCGTTCACGCCGGTCAGCAACGGCTATCCCGTATGCCGAGAGAACACTTGAAAGCGGGTGCAGGACGATGGTTTTGATCCCGAGTATACGGGCAATATCGCATGCATGCTGGGGGGCTGCTCCCCCGAAACAGACAAGCGCATGATCACGGATATCGTAACCTCTTGATACGGAGATTTTTTTCATCGCCCTGCACATGGTTTCGTTCGCTATGGTAAGATACCCTTCGGCAAGTTTTTCAGGTGAATAGGAAAGTCCGGTCGCGTTATTGACCCTTTGTGCAAGATCGGTGAACTTTTTTCCGGCGATTTTGCTGTCGAGAGGTTTTTCGTGGGTTTTACCGAACGTTTCCGGTATGAATTCAGGAATAATTCTGCCAAGCAGAAGGTTCGCATCGGTCACGGTCAGCGGTCCACCAAGGCCGTAACATGCAGGGCCGGGATTTGATCCGGCCGATTCAGGGCCTACAAGTAGCCTTTCTCCGTCAAAAGAGAGAATTGAACCTCCTCCTGCGGCAACGGTTTCAACGTCGAGCATGTCAGTATAAAAAGGCACACCGGCCACAGAACTTTCAAAGACATGTTGAAACTCGCCGTCATAGCGGGATACATCCGTTGAGGTGCCTCCCATGTCGAACCCTATGGATTGGGGGATACCAAGTCGTGCGGAAAGCGTTCCGAAGCCTGTGACCCCTCCGGCAGGCCCGGAAAGAATCGTGTCTTTTGCACGCAGGTCATCTGCATCGATAAGACCTCCTGAGCTTTGCATGAACTCGATCCTTACCGGGCCGGCAAGTTTTTTTATGGTTTCTGCATAGCTGAAAAGCACGGGGCCCAGATAGGCTTCGATCATCGTGGTTTGGCCCCTTTTGAGAAAATTGATAAGAGGCATGACTTCATGCGACGCTACCACATGCCTGAACCCGGCTTTTTCCCGGGCTATACGGGCAAGAACCTGCTCATGCTGCGGATTTATCCATGAATGTTTCAGCACTATCGCGAGATTTTCATATCCCTCTGCTCGAATCTTCTTTATAGCTTTTTCAGCCTTTTCAGTGTCGATTTCCTTAAGAATAGTTCCCGAGACACCGGTTTCTTCACTGATCCCGATTTCCTTACTGTAAATCGGCTGCGGTTTCTTTATGTTCAGATTGAATAACTCCGGGCGGGTTCCATTACCGATGGATAGCAGGTCTTCAAACCCTTTTGTGATGCATAGCGCAGCTGAAGCGCCTTTTCTTTCAAGTAGCGCGTTGGTAGCGACGGTCGTTCCGATACGAATGCGACTGATCAGGGCAGGGTCTAACGTTTCGTCCGGCGAGAGTTGAAGAAGGGTTCTTATTCCTTCGATGCCGGCGTCTTCATAGGCGTTCGATATCGAGAGGAGCTTGTGCGTGTGCAAGTTTCCCGTCGGGTCGAATCCTATAACGTCTGTAAAAGTCCCTCCGCGGTCAATGGCAAAGTTCCATCTGTTTTCCTGACTATTCATATAATTAGGGCTTACAGAAGAGAAAAGTCTTAAAAATGCAATGTACTAACTGTTGCTCAATCTCAACCGCAAACACAGCGATATTCAGAAAGTACTTCCGAAGAGAGGGGAATCCATAGCTTTGTGGTACAGTGCCCTGAAATATGGAAACATTTGCATGGTTCACTCGTTTTTTTTATTGCTTTATTATGAGCATATGCTTATAATAAAAGGAGTGATTCATCAAATACTAAAGGGGTACAGAAATGAAAGAAAGAACATTTACTTGTGGCGGCTGCGCTCATCATTGGGCAGTATCATATGGAACGGGCAGACCGGAGAGCTGTCCGGAATGCGGAAGTAAAGATATACATCGCGAGCATAATGGTGAGCTTGCCTCCTGTCATGAGCGCGGTGAGGCGAGACGAACCGATGCCGGTTCGGGTGGTCGTGGAAGATGCGGGGGAGGAAGGCCTGGAAATCAAAAGGGGCGTGAAGCCGGAGCTCGACGGCCAAACAGCATGTGACCAAGCCTTGGAGGCATCAAAAGCCGGTCAGGAGATAAACCGTTCCTGACCGGCTTTTTTTCGTTATTTTACTACAGGTTAAGTAATTATAATTTTGCGGTATAATCCCAAAAATAATTATAAGAGATTAAAATTAAATTAATTATGGATATCATTATTAATGACAGGCCCTGCCGGGGTTCTGTCGGTGAGAAACTTTCCAAAATCGCTCTGGAGAGCAAATCACATGTAGGTTATGTTTGTGCCGGTCTTGGAATCTGTCAAACCTGCTATGTTACGGTACTTGAAGGTGGAGAGAGCCTGTCTCCGCTGAGTGATGTGGAAAGGGCTTTTTTATCTGAAAAACAGATAGCCCAAGGCGCAAGGCTTGCCTGTCAGACGACAGTGATTCAGGAAGGTATGATCCGGGTACTTTCACGTCCTGAAGAGGTCAGGCGCATGATCCTCAGTAATCCGCTGTCACTTTTTAGCTACAGTGTGGACATGGGTAAATCCGCTGCTGAACGGTTTGTTCCCGGTGTTACCAATGTTATTGATCGAATATCTAAAGGGGAAATGCAGGGACAGGAGGCTCTTGATGATGTGCTTTCCGGGATGGGATCTGCTTTGCAGTTCAGTATGGATGCGGCCAAAGAATCTATTCCTTTCAAGGAGCAGATTAACGGTATGGTAGATTTTTGCAGGAAAATGCTGCCGTTTTCTGACAATCCTGCACCATGCAGCATGGGGCAATCTCTTGAAATGGTGACAGTAACTATCAGCGCAGGAAATAAAGGCAAGGAGCCTCTTCCCGTTGAACCTGCTGGAATGTCAATAACTGCGGAATTTGAACCGCTTGGTTCCGATGTCGCGGAAAAACTTAAAAAAGCCGGATTACAGAGCTGTTCTGAACTATTGGAGCGCGGAAAAAATCCATCTGGCAGGCAAGTACTCGTTGATGATCTTGATCTCCAGAGCAAAGAGGTGCTGACTCTTGTGAACTATGCTGATTTATGTCGTATAACCGGTATATCGGTCAAAAGAGCCTCACTGCTTGAGGCCGCAGGTGTTGATACTGTTCCGGAGCTCGCTCAACGAAACCCGGCAAATCTGTTTGATAAAATCCAGAAGGTCAATACAAAGAAGAAAATTCTTCAGCAGCTGCCCTCAAAACAGGATGTTGCTGCATGGATAACTGAAGCCAAAAAACTGCCAAGGGTCATGAACTATTAGAAATAATGTCATTGGGGTAGTACATGTTTTTTGTTATAGTAAAGCTCTTTAAATAGTAAAGTTCTTTGCTACCCTAAAATAAAAGAAGTACTGCATCAAGCAACTTTTTGGCTTTACAGTGACTGGGAATACGAATGCAACGGTATGGAGAAAAATCGTATACACGGGCTTGGAGTAGTCATAACGGGAGGCACCGGAGGTCTGGGTTATGCTCTTGCCAGAGAATTCCTTCTGATGGGTGATCGAGTTCTTATCACCGGTCGTGACCAGAAGCGCCTTGATCAGGCAATTGAGACCCTGAAAGTTGAAGCCAAGAGCGGTGAGATCTACGGGATATGTCGTGATGTCTGCAAAGCAGATGATCTCGCTCTTTTCCGATCGTTCATCGTGAGTCGTCTCGGACAGGTTGACCGCTGGATAAACAACGCAGGAACCGCAGGGTTGCGTAAAGCTCCATTGTGGGAGCTCGATGCCCCGGATATTCTGGAAACCTGCAACACGAACCTTTTTGGCTCGTTACTGATGTCAAGGACCGCTATAGAAATCATGAGCGATCAACCATCGGAGGATGAACCGGTCTATCATGTATTCAACCTGGGTTTTTCTTCGACAGGGGCAAATTTTTCACGATCAAATATCCCGCACAAAGCCTCCAAACTTGGCGTTGCCGCAGTAAGCCGTTTTCTTGAAAAGGATCTGCGCGAACACGGATTCAAAAGCATAGGTGTCCATGAATTGAGTCCGGGCCTGGTAAAAACCGATCTGCTTTTCCGTGATACTTCAGCAGAAACAAAAGAATTTCTGGACTGCATTGCCGAAACACCGAAAAAAGTCGCTGAAAAACTGGTAGTCAAAATACGATCCGTACAGAGCAGGAAATCACACATCCGCTATCGATCAATACCAGGCATGACGGTCACGATGCTTGGAAAGCTTGCGGTACAAAAGATCAGATCATTGCCGAAAAAAACGAGTGCAGCTCTGAGAGGGAAGAAGGGTTGAGGGACTGAGTGCTGAGTGCTGAGTGCTGAGTGCTGAGTGCTGAGTGCTGAGTGCTGAGTGCTGAGTGCTGAGTGCTATGAAAAATATAGCTTGAAGATGACTCAGAAAGTGAAAAGTGCTGAAAATCCATTGGTGATTTTGTAATTCACATGGCTACCGGATCGAGTCCGGTATGACTTTATGAGATTGTAGTCATCCTCGGGCAAGCGAAGCGCGACCCGGGGATCCATTGCTGATTTCGATGATTCACATGGATACCGGATCAAGTCCGGTATGACTTTATAAGATTGCAGTCATCTTCAGGCTTGACCCGTGAAATCAGGGATCGTATTTCACAGGTCTTACACCGGCATCCAGACACCTTTATTTATTTGTTATTTCCATTTTTGACTTATCACTTTTGAATTTTGACTTTTTCTGTCTCCTGTATTCCTGATTAAACAACTCAACACATCAACATTCTTATTCCTCCTGCGCGACCTGCTTATAATAGTTCTCAAATGAATCCCGGGGAACGGCTTCCTGCTGGATAAGTTCAAATGTCAGGTTGTGGGCCTCAGGAATCCACAACGCTTCGACTGCGGCTTCAGCGACATCACTTCTGTTTATGCTTCCAGTTTCTATCCTGTCTCCTGTATCGAACCGCATTGCATGGAGGAGAGGGCCATCCTCATCGATCAATCCGCCCGGTCTGAGAATGGTATAGCTGAAGTCTTTTTCACCATAAAACTTCCGCACCTCGTTCTCACCCTCAAGTTTCATGGTCAATACCTTGCCATATTTGTTCAGCGGATGCTCCTCCCTGGTGACCGCCAGTGAACTGATTAATATAAACTTCTTCACGCCAAGGCTTTTAGAGCGGGTCGCAAGGCGTATGACGCCATCCCTATCGATAGCGGATGGGGGCGGCGACTCAGGGTCCATGACGTTACCGCCAACAGCGCAAATAACTGCATCCACATGCTTCACGGCCGCATCTATCTCATCCTGATTCAGGATACTGCCGATGGTAATCCTGTCAATAACCTCGGGACCAAAGATCTCGATGGCTTTTTCTCCCGAGCGCACGAATAGCCGATAGTCGATACCATAGTGCTGCAGACGTTTTACGACCCATTGACCCGTCCGACCGGTCGCACCGGCGACAAGAACTGTTCCTGAGTATTGCATTGTTATAAAGTCAAAATTCAAAAGTAAAAAGGAAAAAGGAAAAAGTGAACCCGATAAAAGCTCTTCAGCCATTAAGCAATTCTGCCAACTGGCTCTCGAGCCTTTCAACCTAACAGTGAAAACTTGACATTCAAAGCCATGGTCAGATCAACCAGTCCATGAAGAACAAACACAGAAGGGAGATCCCTGTACCAGAAAAAGCTTAATGCCCAGCTTCCGGCAATCAGGATCTGGGTAGGCATAAACAGTGGCTTCAAGGGACTCGCCTGATTAACGTGCTCAGGGAGTAAATCAAGCCAGAACAAAGCGTGTATAAAACCGCTGTAGATCATAAACCCGACAAAACCTGCAATGAACAATGCCCACGGGTTCTTTGTCAGGAGTCCCATAAGCTTTTCACCCAGCACAAAGAAGGCATAGAACATAAATGTTTCAGCGATGCCGTTTCCGACGGTAAAAAGGACAACGGAAACAAGGTCAAGCGATCTTCCGCCGTCGAAGGTCGAGTTGGAATACACAAAGGCATTGAATGCGACGATCACCACGGATGCAGCAAGAAGAATCTTGCGCCGAAGATCAAAAGTGGTGTTGTAACTGAACGTCTCTTTACGGAAGAATACCAGTCCGACAGCAATAGCGATGAACCAGTAAGTAAAAATCTTCATGGGTGCTGACCATTCCATAACGTATTTTAATTTAATTAGTTATTTACTACACTATCCGCGGCGTGGTAAGAGCTCCGGACATACGGCCCCGACTGCACATGTCTGAATCCCGATTCAAGCGCATACTTCCTGTAACGGTCGAAACACTCAGGAGTAACGTAGGAATGAACAGGGAGGTGCTTACTGGATGGCTGCAGATACTGACCGATGGTCACATGCCTGCATCCGACGCGAGCAAGATCATCCAGTACACTCTGAACCTCCTCCTCCTTCTCGCCCATACCGACCATCAGTCCTGATTTGGTCTGCAGGGAGTACTCCTGTTTTGCTATACGAAGCACATCAAGAGACCGAATATAATCAGCTTCCGGTCTTACAGCCCCATAGAGCGCCGGAACTGTTTCAATATTATGATTGAGCACATCAGGACTCATGATCATAATCCTGTGCAGTGCGTCATGATCTCCCTGTAAATCCGGGATGAGGCACTCAATTGAGACCTCATGATTTTCTGCTCTGACCGCATCAATGGTTGCCGCCCATGCTTTTGATCCTCCATCTGCAAGGTCGTCACGCGTAACGCTTGTCAAGACCACGTGTCTGAGCTGCATGCTACGAACAGCGCCGGCGATTTTCCGGGGTTCTTCAGGATCGGGGAGGGACGGATGTGCTGTTGACGTAACAGCACAGAAACGGCAGGTTCTTGTACACGAATCGCCCAGTAGCAGAAACGTAGCCGTTCCGGAAGACCAGCATTCGTGGAGGTTGGGGCACATGGCGGAACGGCAGACCGTATTGAGACCGTAACCAGCAATCAGCTTCTTCGTAGAAGCGAAATTCGCGGTTCCGGAAAGCCTCATCTTCAGCCAGTCCGGTTTTCTCTGAATTTTCATCCTGTTTCATCCGGAAATGTTACCCTAACCTTAGTTGAGCGATTGTTGAGCATGCTGTAGATGCAAGGCACAGGGGACGCTGCTGTAGTGTACTACCGCAAGTTCCCTGTAACGAAGCAGATGCAGCATGACCGACAATCCCATAGGGTTTCAACACATGCGATTTTTCTGCATTATGGTCGCGCAACCCATCGGGTGAGATGTTCGCTGTAAGAAAATTCAGCATAACGCATTATATAGTATAATATTGACACCATAAAGCATTTGTTGAAACGATCAACTTAGGCCTAAGGAAATGAATATAGTGAAGATAGAAACTTTTTTTCCGTAGTTTTTCGAAAAAGCATGTCCCAAGCGTGCAAAAATAAATTTTATCCCGATCGTATGCGAGTTCTTAAAAATCTCTTTGACCAAAACAGAGAATGGGCGGAAAAGGTAAAAGAGTCCGATCCTGATTTTTTTCAGAAACTTTCAAAACAGCAGAGTCCGGAATATCTCTGGATCGGCTGCTCAGACAGCCGTGTTCCGTCAAATCAGATTGTAGGTTTACTCCCGGGGGAAATCTTCGTACATCGCAACATCGCCAATGTCGTTGTTCCTTCGGACCTGAACTGTCTTTCAGTTATTCATTATGCTGTTGAAGTCCTGAAAATCAAGCATATCATTGTCTGCGGGCACTATGGATGCGGCGGAGTAAAAGCGGCTATGGATAACGAAGAGCATGGACTGATCGATAACTGGCTCCACCATATCAGGGATGTCTACCGTACGCACAGCGATGAAGTAGACGCGTTACAGGACAACACGTTGAAAATCAACAAGATGTGTGAGTTGAACGTTATCGAACAGGTAGCCAATGTCTGTAACACGACGATAGTAAGAAACGCATGGAAAGCGGGTCAGGAACTCTCGGTTCACGGATGGATTTACAGCATTGAAAACGGCATTCTTCAGGACCTCAATGTCTGTGTGACGGGGATTGAAGACATCCGGAAAAACAAATAAAAAACCCCATCCGGAGGGCCTGTAGGAAAGCACTGTACCGGATGGAGTCTGCTGCTGCTCAAACCTTTATCGCCAGTGACTGCCCATTCGTTTGCTGTTCTTCATGCCGAACTGCATCCTGCGTTCGTCAAGAATCTGTCTCTGCTCATCGTTCAAAACACTGCGAAAATAGACAATCCCCCTGACACGTTCTTCCGTCATAAGGGCGTGAACATCACCGATTTTTCGGGATATACGCTTGATCTTGACCATATCAGGCTTCGACTTGCTCGCAGCTTCAGCCATATCAACGCGCAGCTGCCGCAAATCTGAACGCATTTTTATCATCGTCTTGCGTTTCTCGTATTTATTCTTTTTCAAGAGATCGATCTGGCCGTTCGTAAGGTTCAACCCGGCAGCAAATCCCTTGTCGGGCTGATAGCAATCACGGGAGCTATCTCTGCCTGGTCCATTCTGTTTAGCCTGAAGTGTTGTCATCGGCAGCATCATCAGGGCTAATAAAGCAATGATGATTCTTTTCTGAAAGTAATGCATGGTAATTCTCCTTTTTAAAACATAGTTATCGTTAATTCATATACAGTCCTAAGTTGAGCGATTGTTGAGCATGCTGTAGATGCAAGGCACAGGGGACGCCGCTGTAGTGTACTACCGCAAGTTCCCTGTAACGAAGCAGATGCAGCATGACCGACAATCCCATAGGGTTTCAACAAATGCGATTTTTCCGCTTTATGGTCGCGCAACCCATTGGGTGAGATGTTCGCTGTAAGAAAATTCAGCATAACTCATTAGATAGTATAATGTTGACACCGTAAAGCATTTATTGAAACGATCAACTTAGGATAAAGAACAATGCAGTTTACTGCACAAGATATTCTGACAGGGCCGGAGGGACTCCATAGCTTTCATAGCTGAACTCCTGAGTGCTTTTGATACCCTCAGCACTTATGCCAAGAAACTCAAGATCTTCAGAATATGCATCGAGAACTTCCTGGCGAGTCATCATCAATGAATTGTCTGAAGTAAACATCGGGGTTATGACCATCACCAGCAGCACAGCCGCTGCAGCCAAAACCGGCAAAATCAGTCTCAATGGAGCGGATTTCCTCTTTGAGAGAGACCCCGCAGCAGCAATAACCCTTCGAGAAAGATCAATGGTCATGTTTTCTGCTGCAGTTTCCTGCAGCGCATCCATAACCGAATGGTATCGTTCCGCCTCAACGCTGCATCTCTCACACCCCGCGAGATGATTCTCCAGAGCATCCGACAGCTCACGGGAAAGAAACCCCAGCGCTCTGTCAGCAAGCAACTCTTCAGCTCTATTACAATCCATCTTCGCCTCCTCTTCCATTAACATAGACCTTTTTGAAGGCCATTAACCCTCTGCGCAAACGGGTTTTAACTGCTCCAAGCGATATTCCGAGTGTCTGAGCAATTTCCTGCAACTGCAGATCCGATTCAAAACGCAACACCAGACATTCCCTGTAGACAGGTTTCAGTTTCAATAATGCCTGCTGAACAAGCTCCCGTTTTTCCTTTTCAATCACCACCGATTCTCCTGTTTCTTCGAACATCTCCACAGGCATAGCATCACTTCTGGGAATCTCCCGTCTTTTTCTCAACCGCTCTCTGCCAAGATTCAGGGCAACTTTATAAAACCAGGGCTCAAAGGGTCTTTCGGGATCAAACTTATGCCGTTTTTCATATGCATGCACAAACACATCCTGACTATAATCCTTTGCATCATCAACTGTACCTAAAAGCTTCAGGCCCATCCCGAAAACAGAACCCTGGAAATGATCAACCAGCTGCCGAAGAGCCTCGAGGTCTCCTGTATGAAATCTCTTTACTATATCCGGATCGATCCCTGTCATCGGCTCTTTATAGTTACTATGCATGGAGATATAAAAAGGTTTCACCTTTTTTTGTCTTTCCACATTTGACGACAGGAGCTGAAAGAACATTCGCCGGTAAAAAGAGGAGAAGGGAGGTGAGCGACAGCAGAGTGAGAGGTGAAAAAGAACGTGGCTGTTATCAAAGGGATACCAGCGCAGTGACGAGTCTCTGCAAACCAAAACTCCGCATCAGAATCAGGCAGAATACCGTTCAGTTTTGAGGGAAAATGGCAGTAAATAGTATATTTTTCTTATCACAGTCAAACAATCTGCACCAGATTCGCTGACTTATGTTCTCTAGTCCCTCAGGCTCTCACTGTCGGGAAAAAGTAATGTTAATATTTTATGATATGCGGCAAGACAATCGATGTGGATACATGCTCCCCATAACGTACCAGCAACAAGGATACTATCATGCCCCGCAATATTTACCAGGAATTATGGGATCTCGATATCCGGCCTGAAAATAACGGCTGTAGCGTAACCGCTCGAGGGCTTGACAGACAATGGCTCAACCCGGATGCGGATATCAAACTCGACGAGCAGCAGGAGCTGTCGTCCGGTGGATCGGATGATGCTCCGAATCCGCTGATCGCCGATTTCAAATCGGACAAGCTCGAGGGCCAAACCTATCTGGCCCTGAAGTCCCTGATGAACAATTACGTGTTCAATGCACGTCTTTCTGAAGATCACCTTGGCGACAATTCGGTAGAAGATGCCGAAATCGAGCTGTTTCTGGACGTAGTTCTCTCTACACCTGTGATGCAGCTTGCCTTTAACTATATCAACAACGACCTGGGCGAAAATCTCTCATTGACGGAATGCAGATCTGCGGTCAAACGATTGTGGTTCGAAATCTATACCAACTACTACCAGAACAATCCTGTGCCCTTCTGTTCAGGTTTCGAGCACATCGTAGTAGGGGAGAGCAAAGGTAACCCCAATGCCAAAGGCATCGGCGGTTATCACAGCTGGACCAAGTACCTTTATGATCAGGAGAGCGGTAGAGTCAACTTCAACGGCTTTAACTACGACAACAAATTCAACCGGCTTTCCCCAAAAGGCGCCTTGGTTCCCCATATAGCCACCGTATCGTTGACCTACGAACCGCTTGACATGGATGGGCAGCCGATGGGCAGGAAACGCAAGAATCTCGGCGGTTTCTTTGTCGGTCCGAGTCCGGAATGCCAGATAGCCATGCCGGTCGTGGCCTATTATGAAAGCATCAATGGCCTGTTCTTCGTTGGAAGCGGCAGCACATCGCGCGAAAAAACCGAAAAAGAAGTTGAAATCCACGATGCGGTCTACCGTCTTGTGCTCTATATGGAAACCTGTCCTGATCAGACACGCGGCGACCGCTTGCGCTCGTTCTATCCCAAATTCGTCAAACTGAAGAGCAGCTCGCCTGTTGAACCAGATCGAGACGACATGCAGGGTATCATCGCCATCGTATCCATGCTGGCAAATCCCGCCGGACCCGAGGAAGGCAACGAATGGGTCGAAATAGAAAACCGCAGCGACGAGATAGTAAATCTTGATGGCTACAGCCTCGAGGATCACAAGAATCGTCCTGAACCGCTGAATATGAACATCGAACCGAGACAGCGTCTTCGTATCATGGTTTCCCGATCAGCTCCGGATTCTATGCAGCTGACCAACTCCGGAGGTACCGTGAGCGTCATTGGTCCGTCGGGAGATCTTGTTACAAAGGTGACCTATCCTCAATCCGGCAACGGCGAGGTGCTGTTCTTCTCGTGATGACGAAGCGATAAAATTCATAGTGGTTCTTATTTTTGGTGGCATCACCTTTAACGCATAAAAAACGACAAATACTATTCAAATACAGAATAATAAGTATGGAAAAACAGAAAGTAATCGTCACCGATATACAAATGCCGTTTTGGTCTATGGTCGTCTTTATGATCAAATGGACAGTCGCCTCAGTTCCAGCCCTTATCATCTTATCTTTACTTGTGGGCCTGGTTGTTGCATTGATCGGCGCACTATTTACCGGAATAGGGCTCTTTCCTGGATTCGAAAGTAGTGTGTGAATGCTTAAATTTGGCTACTGACACCTGAGAAAAGCGCACGCCAAGGCTGTTGATGAAATAATTGGAGATGTTTTTCAGGATATATATATTTTTATCAATCAGCTTACTTTACATAATTTATATTATATAACAAAAGCATATAAGCGATACTATCAGGCGGTCACGTCTCCTTACCAAAGGCTGCTCGCCTTTTTTGGTTACTCGTCTTGTATGAAATCCTGTGCTGTATGAAATACCGTCAGTATTGTCACGATGTTGTGCTGAACTGTGTAGACAACCACATATGGACTGCCTGAAATGAATAGTTCGCGTGTTCCGGAAAGACGACCAGGTTTTCCGCTTGCCGGATACTCTGAAAGTTGATTGGCTGCTTTTCTGACAATTGCGAGAATAATCTTCTGGGCTGCTTTCGGGTTTTCTCGTGCAATGTAGACCTCAATATCTTCTATGCGTTTTTTTGCCTCCTCAGTCCACTGCACCTTCATTCTTTCTCTCCCAGTGCTCTACCATTTTTTCATGCGGGATTACCTTTCCCTCTTCAAGATCACGCTGACCCTCCTGAATACTTTGAATTTGCCATTCATTCCGGACAATGTACTGATTGAGAGCTTCTTCAATTACAAAGGTCTTTGTTCTCCCTGTCGCTTCAGCCAACTGCTCGATCCTGTTTTTTGTGCTGACAGGTATTTTGAAGCTAACCTGATCTCTTTGCTCCTTGCCCCTTGTTGTTGTTGATTCCATTTGGCCCTCCATGTATCATTCTGTATTTCAGAGTATTACAACAAAATACAAGCTGAAGGCGTTACAACAAATAATAATGCAGACCCGCTCTGTTGACAATCATAAAAATATTATGGGTGCCTCTATTTATTGTCATGAGCGATTCAAGTGCGAGGCGAACGGAGCGCAGAAACCGGAGTGTACACAGCGTACATGAGGATTTCGAGCACCGCTCAACGAAGCAACTGCATCGCGGAATAAATAAATAGAGGTGCCCTTATGTTTCGCTGGCTCATCATAAACAGGCCTTAACTGACTGAGATAAAATCCTTGTCTTTTGTCGCATCCTCAATAACCGGGAGTCCGAAAAACATTTCAGTATCGCCAACGTTTACCGGCGAAACCACTTTATTCTTAAACTCCTTCCTTATCCTTTTCATCAGTTCAGGATGCACCGTTACGGATACGGGTTTTTTGATGTTACGAAATCCAAAAAAAATAGCAGCTATAACCTTTTCACGAAAGAAATCGTTACCGATCTCATACTTCTTTTCCATTTCACTCTCTGTTTTTGTTCATATGGAACTGCCTTGGGAAAAAGTTTCTCCCGGCAGAACTTGTCGTTGAAGCTGAAAAATAATGCCTCTCCCCTTCTATGTTAGCTTATTCCTTTTATTATTACACGTTAGACGATATTTTACACCAAATAACGTGTACCGCAGTTACGTCTATTCGGCGGATACTTCCTGAAGCAGCGCAACGATATATCCTTCAGGGTTTGAAGTGAGCTTTTTAAGGCACACTTCGCATTCAACAGCCTCTTCATTCACGGTTTGACACTGCCAGGCAAACCATTGAGGGTTCCCTGTTTCCGCTTTCTGCAGAGATGTTTCAAATCGTACCAGGCTTTCCGAACCGTCGGGTTGTTCTGCCGGAGACAAATCCAGGAGGCTTTTTCCGACAACCAGATTACGGTCGGAACAGTCGAATAACGTAAGGGCCCGTGGATTACAATCCATGATTTCCGCCCCTTTGAGTAATACTATCGCATCGCTGCTATTTGAAAAAAGAAAACGAAACAGCTCATTGGCGGCACGAAGCTCCGCCTGGACTGTTTTCTTTTCCGTTATATCGATATGCACACCACAAAAATAGAGCGGATCATGGTTGCTGTCATATTCCATGATCCTTCCGCTTGACTTTATCCAGACCCACTCGCCATTATGGTGTTTCAGGCGAAATTCCACCTCATAAACGTTTGAATTTCCGTCAAGATGCATTTTGACGGCTGACATGACCGCCTCCAGATCATCCGGATGAATCATATCCTGCCATGTCTGCATTGTCATTTCCGGTTCAGCGTCTTCATAGCCAAGCATGTCGTACCAGAAACGGTTCACGGTAACAATACCGGTCTGTAGATTCCATTCCCAGGTTCCTGCTTTCAAAACAGTTATAACATTTTCTAACGTCTGTATTGATGAATTGATACGAGGCGGCTTGTTCATCGCTTGCTGATTTATATATTTTTTTATCTATCGGATATCGAAGACAGTACAATTTCAAGAAGCCTATACGATGCAAGATAGACAGATCCGACAGAATATTGTTACGACCAACTGTTGGTATTTTCTAAAAATCACCATAACTCTTTCAGAATTTTTCAAGAGCATCATCTTCTTACTCTCTTCCGATGAAGAACCGCTTGAATTACCTTTACGCCACAACACGATGAACAGCGAAAACCCCTTTGTTCACTTTCTGCACAACCTGCACCTCCATCGCAATCAACCGCATGGGAGACATGCGAGTATAGAGGAGCATGATCATCACGGAGCCTATGAAATCTTTCAGGTTTCCACAGTCAACGCGTTGATCGAAGGTCTCTACGACGGCGAGATCAGCTATGGAGAACTCAGGAAACACGGAGACTTCGGGATCGGAACCTTCAACGCGCTCGACGGCGAGATGATCGCTTTAGATGGAAAGTTTTTCCAGATCAAGGGTGACGGCAACGTGAACACAGTCAGTGATGACCAGAAAACGCCGTTTGCCGTCGTTCAGTTTTTCAAGCCAAATCTTTCTGTTGAGATCACTGAAGAAAAGACGTTTGAAGAGCTGACCCGCCAGTGCGACGCTCTCTTGCAGGGAAAAAACTGCTTTTACACGATCAGGGTCAACGGCTTTTTCAAATCCATGAAAACGCGAAGCGTTCATCGGCAACACCGGCCATACAAACCGCTCAACGAGATAACCCGTACACAGATGGAATTTGAATTCACAGATATCGAAGGAACGATTGCCGGGTTCTGTTTTCCCGATTTTACCAAGGGATTGAATGTGCCGGGATATCATCTGCACTTTCTCTCACATGATCGAAAATCAGGCGGCCATATACTTGACTGCACAATGAACAGCGGAAAACTCTTTATCGATCACACATCCAACTTTCATATGGAACTGCCTCAAAGAAAAGAATTTCTGGAGGCCGACCTCGCCAAAGATACCCGAAAAGCTGTCGACGAAGCCGAAAAGTGATGGCACTTCCCTCTTATCCCTTTTATTTAAACAATATAGATGACACCGGAAACCAGAAGGCCATGGTGAGCAACGTCGTCAGTACCGGGCGGATGACATTTTGCCATTTCATGTTGTTTTCCGCAAACATCGACCAGGCATGGTTCGCGGCCGACAGGATAAGGAACAGAGAAAAGACAAACGCAAGGCTGATGTTCGCATATACGTCCCAGCCCGCAAAGAAAACGACGAGAGCGATTACCGCTATAGCCAGAAACCAGCAAGCGTTCTGTCTCTGGTAATTGCTTCCCTGCTCGAAACCTTTTTCTTCAGCCGCCATTTTCGAAAAAAACAATCCTTCTATTGCCGAAAGCCCCGCAACTGAACCTATAAACCATGGGGTCATGATGCGAAGAACTTCTTCAGGGGATTTCCCGAAATAATACGCGAGAAAAACGCCGACGCCTGCGCCCGCGATCCGCAATATCTCAAGCAGTTTGATAATCATGAATGAGGGGAGAGAGAAATGTTATCAATATTATGGTTATTAGTCATATTGTGACATAATAAAAAAAGCAGGAGCGGGTTCAAATCCGCTCCTGCTTTTTAGTCATCGTAATGATTTACCTTAAAAGATGTTAATTCTTGTCAGGCACTTCTTTCTCGTCTTCAACCGCGTAGTTGATCAGGTAATCGTACAGTCTGATAAGACGTGAAGACTGTTCGTTCTGATCGATCCAGTGACCGATCATACCGATGGTACGCGCCAGAACGAAGAAACCGTTCAGTGAGTGAATCGGGAAGCCGAGGTCAACCAGAATCGCACCCATGGTTCCGTCAACGTTCAGGATAAGATTATCCTTCTTGGCCGAGGTCACCTTTTCAACCTCAAGCGCGAAGTCGAGACAAGGCGTGTGCAACGTTGTTTCATTTTTGACATACGAAACAAGGTACTTAACCCTCTGGTCAGGATTTTTCAGGCTCTTGACACGATGGCCGATGCCCGGAACAGGGCCGAAGTTCTTTTTCATCCAGGCAAGGAAGCCGGGTATGTCATTCGGGAAATCCTTGACTCCCTTCTGGAAATATTTTCCGGCATTAGTTACAGCTCCGCCGAAACGGGGGCCGATCATGGTCATACCTGCAGAGACTGCCTGAGGCATATCGATACCAGCGCAGGCACCCAGGATGGTACCAAACGCTCCGGAAACCGCCGGGCCATGGTCTGCGGAAATCATGATAATACGCTTGACAATTTCCGATTCCTCTTTTGTAGGAAGTTTCTTGTTCCAAAGAAGGCCGATGACATCCTCGATTCCGTAGCCTTTCTCACATAGTTGAGACGCCGCGTAACCACTATAACGAGGCTCTTCTCCGCGATCATCGGCAATAGTCGTTCTGATAAGCGGATCGACGATAACTTCGCCTTCTTTAATAAATTTCTGTACTTTCGGCGGAAGATCAGGAAGCAGGTCGTCGGAAATCGGTGCTTCAGGAGCGATGGTTCCGTCTGCGAGAAGTTCATCGTAGACTCCTTTAATGGCCTTGCTGAGGCCACCGAACGTGTCAGGAACAACAGCTCCGGCTTCACGTAACGCGTTGATCTTTGAGCGAGCCGATCCCGTGCCTTTCTTACCTTCTTTGGCTCCTGCATGACCGAACTTCATGCCTTGAGGAAGCACTTCCTGACAGGTTCCCCCAATAGCCGCGACAACTCTGATGCGACGTTTTTCCGCTGCAAGCCATTCGGCAGCATCTTCTTCAAGAGATCCGCCAACTTCGCCGATAATAACAACTGCCTTGGTGTCGGAATCATTTTCGAACATTTCAAGATAGGTGACAAAGTCGGTACCGGGATAAGCGTCTCCACCGACAGCTACTGCAGAGGTGATACCGTCACCGTTCTGAGCGCAAAGCCACATTGCTTCGTTTGAAAGTCCGCCTGATTTTGTCAGAACACCAAATGATCCAGGTCTGTAGAGATTACAAAGCTTGAGGTTCTTGTACTCGCCGCCAATCACTCCAAGACGACACTCTCCAGCGGACATAATGCCGATCGAGGAAGGACCGTTGAGAGTTTTTCCGTTATTCTCGGCGAGTATGCGAAGTTTTTTCGCGTCTTTTTCAGGAACCCCTTCGGTAATGACCGACACAAGGTTGATATGTTCCGATTCCAGAGCCTCCTGAGTCGCCTGTGTGGCTCGTGAAGCACCAAGATAGACAAGCGCAGTGTTGATCTGCGGATTGTCTGCAAGTGCTTTCTCAAGCGTTGAATATACCTTGACGTTTTTCAGTTCGCCGCCAAGAAAAATCTCTTTCTGCTGTCCTTCTTCCGGAGGATAAACAAATGCCTGTACGGTCAATGGACGTTTTACAAGGAAATCGAACTCAGCCATTTTCCTTGCTGCGCTCAAGCCGGCTGCTCCACCAATGATAACAGCCCTTGTCTCTTTATTAATTACAATGCTCACAGTATTATCCGGTTTTATTATTGGTTATGAATTCTTCTCTTTTCTATCAGGCGTCATATATCAGGAATTCATGGCCAGATCCACAATATCGGTCATAGGCATGTTCCGGTCGTAGACATGAATATCGAATCCTTCATCCTTGAGTTTACTGATTGCCGCAAGTCCCTCGGCTTCATTCGGACCACCGCGACGGACCCAGATTTTAACGCCCTTCAGGTAACCATTAGTCTTGCTTTCACGCAATCCGTTGATAATACCGCCGAAAGTTGCCCTCACATCGGTAAAGTTGGCGATAGCGCCACCAACAATTATATGCTTGATGTTCGGCAACTTACAGAGTGTTTCCGTCAATGCCTCTACCGCCCAGTCCGGAGGAGCTCCAGAGTATTCGGCATAGTTTGCAATTGTGCCGCCACGAGCGACAACCGCATCGGCATAGAAGACAGAAGCACCGCCGCCCGCAGTCAGGAGAGCGACCTCTCCACCGGGAACTTCGACGAATTTTACAGAGCCCTTGATCCGTGCATCAAGCTCCATGATCTGCTGTTCAGCCTCGGTGAACGGACGACCGATTTCAGATACCGGCTTGAAATCCCAGTCCGGATGACGAAACCTTGCATCCCAGTCAACGTTCATAACAGCGTCAAGTGCGGCAAAACGCATATCGCTTTTACGAATAACGAGCGGGTTGACCTCAATGGACTGTGCATCTTCGTTATCGAAACAGAGAATCAGCCTGGAAGCGATTTTACCGACACGTTCTGCGATTTCCTTTTCGAATCCGGCACTTTCAGCAAGAGACGTCAATTCTTCAATAGAGGGAGTTTCATCGAGAGGCACCTGAATACGCTTTACGGTATCCCAGTTGTCTTCAATATCAACACCGCCCTTGATGGACACAAGCAGTTCGGCGCCATCTTTGTTACCGCTCATGGAGAGATAATACTCCGCATCATGTTCAAGCATTTCAGCAACGATTACCTGACGAATCTCGGCAGTGCCGATTTTTTTTCCTAACATTTCGCGTGATGCCTCAACAGCTTCCTCCAGATTGAGCCCAAGCTTGACAAGACCGAGTTTGTAACGTCCCCCGATAGCTTCATGGGCTTTAACAACAAGTTTCGATTCTCTCAGCCATTTGTTGGCTTCGCCAAGCTGGGCCAGTCTGTTCGGGTCCATGACAACCACATAGTTAGGCACGGGAATGCCCCACTTGTCAAAAAATTTCATCGCTGACCCTTCAAGTATCTTTGCCATTCTGTTCGTATTTTTTGTGTTAAACCCTGCTACTCTGCAAAGTCAAAAAATGCAAAGTTTAAATATAGCTTTTTAAATTTTGTTTCAAGTAAAATTCTTGTGTCTGAGGCAACAAAGAATGATTTTTATGGTAAATTGATTGGGTTTTCTGTCGATTTTTCAAACTTTCGAAGCCATGTTGTAACGGATAACGATATAAACAGCTCTTATGGACCATATAACGTTATGGTGGCAAACACTTCCCTCCCGCATGGATCCGGTTATTTTTACTATCGGAGGTTTTCCTGTTCGCTGGTACGGTATGATGTACATCATCGCTTTCGCTGTTGTCTATCTTGTCACTCGCTACAGGATAAAAACAGAGAGACTCTTCTACTCCCCTGCATTCATCGGTGACGCTCTTACCTATGCTATTGTCGGGGTTCTTCTTGGAGGAAGATTCGGTTACCTGCTGTTTTACAGCTTCTCCGATTTTATGGCCAATCCTTTAGGGGCGATCATTCCGTTTTCTTTCGAAGGAGGAGGCTGCAGTTTTGCGGGAATATCGGGAATGTCCTATCATGGCGGCGTCATTGGAGTCGTCATAGCGATTCTGTTGTTTTCAAAAAGCCGAAAGGAACCCTTCTTTAAAACTGTAGACCTGTTTATCGTTTCACTTCCTCTCGGCTACACCTTCGGCCGTCTGGGCAACTTTATCAACGGAGAGCTCTATGGAAGAGTTACTGATGCCGCGATCGGTATGTACTTCCCCTTCGCTCCCGGAAACGCCCTCCGGCACCCCTCTCAGCTCTATGAAGCATTTTTTGAAGGCATCTTTCTTTTTGTGATACTCTGGGCTGTTCGCACACGCTCGCCTTTTCCAGGGTTTCTTTCCGGCCTCTACCTTATCGGTTATGGTGTCGTCCGGTTCTTTATTGAATTTTTCAGAGAACCTGACGCCCACCTTGGTTTTATTTTTATGCAATTTTCCATGGGACAGCTGCTCTGCCTTGCAATGATTGCCGGCGGAATGGGCGTTATTGTACTGAGCAGGATGCTCGCAAAAAAACAGTTGTAGGGGCGGGCCCCTGTGCCCGACCGCACTCTTCTCTCTCACTCTGTCATTCCCGTGCCTGACCCGTGAAATCCGAGCATCTATTTCACAGGTCTTACACGGGAATCCATTCTTGTGACTGTTTTTTTGCATGGATGCCGGATCACCCCGTGTACTAGTATTACACAGGGCGGCATGACTTTTGACTTTGTAACGAGGACATGACGCACTGGCAATTGTGCCATCCAGCTATTCAACCAACAGGCTATCGAGCCATCCAGCCATCTTGCTAACCGGTTCGTTGAAACGGGCAGGCACGGGGGCCTGCCCCTACAGTTGCCATGATCTCTCTCGTGACGCATCACTTTTTACTTGTCACTTGCTTCCGCTTGTCGACAGCAGCAACTCTTCACCTTTGCCGAAGCAGCGTTTCCTGACTATCAGCATGATTATAATGGACGTTGTCGCGGTTGAACCAACAAGCATGAGCATGATCACTATCTGATAGCGAATTGCCTGAAGCGGATCCGCGCCCGCGAGAATCTGTCCTGACATCATTCCCGGAATAAAAACCAGACCTACCCCCATCATCGCGTTAATTGACGGTATCATACCGGCTGTCACAGCATTTTTAAACATTTCCGAGCTCGCTTCCCTGTAGTTTGCCCCAAGACATAACTGTGTTTCAATAAGATTTTTCTGCTGGCGCATATCTTTGAACAGACGTTCGAGCGCGATAGCCAGTGCTGACATGGAATTACCTATAACCATCCCGCCTATCGGGAGAAAATAGCGAGGCTCCCACCAGGGGTCTACTCCTACAATAAGACCGGAAACAAAAATCGCGGTAACAAAATAGCTGGTGAACATGGTAAGAAAAGTGGGGACCATATACGATATCTGCTTTTCTTTTACCCTTCCCCTGACAATGAGTGATGCGGAGACGGCCATAATGACAAATATTCCCAGCGTGAACCAGACAGAGTTGAGTTGAAAAATAAGGGTGAGCGCGTAGCCCATAAGAAAAAGCTGTGCAAAGGTCCTGATTGTCCCGATAGCAATATCGCGATTCAGCCCGAGATGATAAACGAATGATGCGCCTTGCGCCAGAATGATAAATATCAGTCCAAGCAGCAGCTGCCAGATTGAGATTTCAACAACCGGATTCATTCTTTTCCAAGTTTTTTATTTTCAAGTACATAAGAAACAAGTGACGCATTTTTTGAATGATAATCACTATGAGTGACCATGAGAATTGTCTTGTCTTGCTCCTCGTTGAGATAGTCAACAGAGGCAAATATCATGGAAGCGCTTTTTGTATCAAGTGCGGAGGTAGGCTCGTCAAGAAGCAGTATTTCCGGATCAAGCAGCAGCGCGCGCATCAGAGCGATTCGTTGCTGCTGACCTACAGAAAGGTTGCGGGCCTGATGTTCAAGGCCAATATCCTGCAGATAAAACGCTTCAAGCATCTCCAGCAGCTTCTTGTCGGTGGGTTTATCCTTATGGCCGTTAATGGAGAATGAAAAGGGGAAAAGCAGGTTTTCTTTCACGCTGGCATCGATCATTGACGGGATTTGTGCTACATAGATAAGTGATCGTCGAAGCTCTGCTGGCACAATCGATTCCACGGGGGTACCTTTAAAGAGAATACTCCCGTTCTGATAGGTCTGCAAGCGGCAAATCAGACGAAGCAAGGTTGATTTCCCTGATCCCGAAACACCTTTTATTCGAACAAGTTCCCCTTGATTGACCTGAAGGTTCAATGCGCTGAAAACAGGGGTTTCCTGCCGATCATAAAAAAAGTCGAGAGATCTGATTTCAAGCAATGGCGTCATAGTTCTTTATATCTCAAAAACGTGACGTTAGTCGACGATATCGCGTAAAAAGATAGTTAAAAAAGAAACGAGAGAGAATCTCCCATAGCAAAACAGTCATGATGTGCGACAGAAAAAATATTGTACTCCCGTAACCCTTGAATGCATCGTCAAATATCATCATATTTAGATATGCCTGTCAGTAACACATCCTACGTTGAGCGATTGTTGAGCATGCTGTAGAAGCAAGGCACAGGGGACGCCGCTGTAGTGGACTACCGCAAGTTCCCTGTAACGAAGCAGATGCAGCATGACCGACAATCCCATAGGGTTTAAACATATGCGATTTTTCCGCTTTATGGTCGCGCAACCCGTCGGGTGAGATGTTCGCTGTAAGAAAATTCAGCATAACGCATTATATAGTATAAAGTTGACAGCATAAAGCATTTGTTGAAACGATCAACTTAGGTACATGAAACATTTACCTGTAAGGAGTCTCGAACCATGACTTTACCTCAGGAAAAACTGGGTTCTTTTTATCTGGGAAACGAATATGACCTGAAGAGTAATTCAAGAGTTGCTATTCCGGTTAACTATGACGCGCGTGATCTGACCACGCACGCGGTATGTGTAGGAATGACAGGAAGCGGGAAAACTGGTTTATGCATCGGGCTTCTTGAAGAGGCTGCACTTGACAAGGTCCCTACGATCATGATCGACCCGAAAGGTGATATCACCAATCTTCTGCTGCAATTCCCCGACTTGCAAGCGGATGATTTCAAGCCCTGGATAAATGCCGATGATGCACGACGTAAGGATATGAGCATCGAAGACTATGCGGCAGCCACTGCAGAAAAATGGAAAACGGGCCTTGCAGACTGGGGAATCGGGGCTGATCGTCTCCGATCGCTCAAAAATTCGGCTGACTACACCATATTCACACCTGGATCAGATGCAGGGGTACCGGTGAGCATTCTTGGAAGTCTGGCCGCTCCTCAACTGGATTTTCAATCCCACAGCGAGGTGATCAGGGAGCGTATCGGCGGAACAATCAGCGCTCTTCTGGGACTTGCAGGGGTAAAAGCCGATCCTGTAAGAAGCCGTGAGGCAGTCCTTCTCGCAGGCATTTTCGAGCATTTCTGGTCCCGGGGCCAGGATATGGATCTCGCACGGCTCATTCTCTCCATACAGGAACCTCCGATGCGGCAGGTAGGAGTCTTTGATGTCGACACCTTCTTCCCGCCAAAAGATCGGTTTGAGCTCTCCATGGCATTTAATACACTGATGGCTTCTCCCGGATTCCAGAGCTGGCTTCAGGGAGATCCGCTGGATATTGACACCCTCCTGTTTGCTGACGACGGCAAACCACGGCATAGCATATTCTATCTCGCCCATCTTTCTGAAAGCGAAAGAATGTTCTTTGTCACGCTCCTTCTGGAAAACATGCTTACCTGGATACGAACTCAGCCAGGCACCACAAGTCTCAGGGCCCTGCTCTATTTCGATGAGGTTTTCGGTTTTCTTCCGCCGGTTTCCGAGCCGCCCTCGAAGCGACCGCTTATGACCATGTTAAAACAGGCACGGGCATTCGGTCTCGGCTGTATACTGGTCACGCAGAACCCTGTAGATATCGACTATAAAGGGCTTACAAACGCCGGAACATGGTTTATCGGTAAACTACAGGCTGAACGCGATAAGGCCAGGGTTCTGGAAGGGCTGAAAAATGCCATTTCAGAAGCGGGCGGCAACAGTGAATCGATAGATTACGACACACTGATCTCACAACTGGGAAGCCGTGTGTTTCTGCTGCATAACGTCCATGAGGACAAGCCTGTTGTCTTTCAGACCCGATGGGCCATGAGCTACCTCAGAGGCCCCCTGACAAGACCGCAGGTAAAGCAGCTTATGAAACAGAAGAAAGCATCCGTGACGGAAGATCCCGGCACACCTTCATCGCTGCAGAGACAGCCTCTATCGGAAAATATACCGGATCGCGGCAAAGAGAACCTGCCGGAAGGTTATCTGTCTCAGAAGCCTTCTCTGGACCCATCCTTACGTCAGCTTTTTCTGCCCTTGCAGATCAGCCGTAAGGAAGCGCTGCTGCTGCTTGAAGAGGAACTCGGGGCACTGCCGGAATCCGCGACTTTCAGGCTGCTCTACAAACCGGGACTGCTTGGTTTTGCGGACGTTTATTTTGTCGACAAACGCAGGGGAATCAAGGATAAAGCGGAAATAAAACTTCTTTTGCAGGTTCCTGACAGCACTATCGAACCGGATTGGAAAAGCGCCGTTGAACTTCCATTTCCTGAAAATAAGCTTCTTCAACAACCTGAAACGCCGGACAATATTCATGGACCATACTTTGCTCCTGTTTACAAAACTGTAAACAACAACAAAAAAATAGTATCTCTTTCCAGGCAGCTTGACGATTGGCTCTATTATAACGAAAGAAGAAGTATTGCCGTTCATGATGAACTGAAGCTTTTTCAGCACCCTGATGAATCTCCGAGAGAGTTCTCTATACGACTTCAGCAGGCAGCAAGGGAAAAGCGTGATGATGAAATAGACGCGCTGGAGAAAAAGTTTGAAAAACAGATCGCACGGCTTGAAACAAAGCTTCGAAAGGAAAAACGTGAACTTGCAAAAGACGAGAGAGAGCATGACAATCGAAAAAAACAGGAACTCGTTTCCATCGGCGAGACCCTGATCGGATTCTTTATGGGAAGGCGCAGCTCCAGCAGGATCAATACGGCACTGAATAAAAGACGCATGACCGCCAGGGCAAAAGCGGAGATTGAGGAATCACATGAAGAGATCGAAGTGCTTCAGGAAGAGATTGAAAATATTGAAACAGAGATGCAAAAACAGGTCGACGAGATAAGCGATAGATGGGACAACGCGGAAAAACAACTGGAAACCGATGAATTAGCTCCTCGTCGCACAGATGTCATGATCCATTCCGTCAACATCGGATGGCTCCCTTTCTGGACAATAAGCTGGAATGAAGGGACCATCAGTCGAAAAAAAACATACGAGGCCTTCAGCGAATCTCAGAACCGTTTCCCGAGAAAGACGTAACCGGAAAGCGCTATAAAAAACAGAGCGACAGCCCATACAACAAGATCGAAATCAGCCCCGCCCTGATACATGCTCAGAGCACCGAACGCGAAGAATATAAGAGATGCGCCAACCTTGATGCTCTTCTCGGGCAGTTTTTTACCGAGCATTTTGCCCGTCACAATAGCCAGGGCATCGGAAATAACCATACCCAGAGTAGAGCCTGTCCAGACCGGAATAAAAGGATACGACGCAGCAAGAGAGACTGTGCTCAACATGGTCTTGTCACCAAGTTCGGCAATAAAAAAGGTACTGAACACAAGCCAGAATGGATGAATGGTCGTTTTGCATGATGCTTCGCCGTCGTCAAGGTGGTCGCCCCGAAGGGTCCAGAACCCATAGGCGATAAACGAAATGCCGGCAATAAAAAGAACCCAGTCAACAGGCAACAGTACCCCGAAAACATTTCCGACGGCTGTTGAAATCACATGTACCGCAAGTGTTGACCAGAATATTCCCCAAAGAACAACCCTTGTATTGAAGCATGTTGCCAGTGACAGGGCGAGAAGCTGAGATTTATCGCCAAGCTCGGCGATAAAAATCATCCCTAATGAAAGCCAGAATGCATCCACGTACTGCTATGCCCTTTGATCGGTTTTTACAAGCTTGCCCGTATCGAAACCCTTTTCACCAAGCCTCCCGATGATGCTGTCGTAAACCGATTCCTGCATATAAGGCGTTCTGCTCAGTATCCACAGGCTTCTGGATGTCGGAGTCGAAACTGCCGCCCATGAATAATCGTCAGCAAGATCGACAACCCAGTAATCTCCTTTGAAAAACCTGAAAAACTGTACCTTCAATTTTGCATTACCGCTATCAGGAACGGAAAAGGCTTTTGCTCTGACTGACTTCTCCCTCCCCTTCCTCCGGCATGAATTTCTGACATCAACATACCCATCTTTGTTAAGGGTATACTCTGCCTTTGTTTTTATACAACCCTGCTCCTCTTTCGGCGCATAAGAGGCCATCTCATACCATGTACCACAGTAGCGAACTACATCAACCGAATCAACTGTCGCCGGTTCCCCGGGAGAAGTTTTTTTTCTGAATATTTTTTTAAACATACTATATACTATAGGGTTAAGCTGATCAACAACTGTAGACTGTTTCAGTCTCAATCCGAAGTCAGTCTAACTATAATCCAAAAAAAACTGTTAGGAGTTCCATATCACTCGAGATAATGATAAAAACATGCTTGTTCGATGCGCCGGTGCGGACGATTCGGATAGATGCTGTGAACTCCTTGAATATCTTTTCAGGCAGGAAACTGAATTTTTCCCTGATCCTGAAACGCAGCAAAAAGGCCTTGAGATGATCTTCAACAACCCGGCTACGGGAACGGTTTTTGTCTGTGAAGAACGCAGCAGTCAAATTATTACCGGCATGGTTATACTTCTCTACACCATCAGTACCGCTCTCGGCAAAAAAGTCGCTCTTCTTGAAGATATGATTGTCGACCCTGCGTTCCGCCTGCAAGGCATAGGAAACATGCTGATAGAGCATGCTATAGGCCATGCTGCATCTGAGGGCATAGAGCGTGTTACGCTCCTGACCGATCATGACAATACAGCCGCGCACCGGCTCTATGAAACAAATGGCTTCGTCCGATCAGGGATGATCGTGTACAGAAAAAAAATTTCGACCGATGAATGAACTTTTTGACATCCAAACCGTTTTAAATCAATAACTTCTTACTATGACAATCCTTAATCCCTTTGGATCATGGTAGATGTTCTTTTTTCGTAACGATACATTATTATAACAGCATAAAAGGAGAAACAGCTATGGATAAATGGAAATGCGAGCCATGCGGATATATCTATGACCCTGAGTACGGAGATCCTGACAGTGGCGTTGAACCAGGAACATCTTTTGAAGATATTCCTGATGATTGGGTGTGTCCCGTATGCGGTGTCGGAAAAGAGTTTTTCGAAAAAGATGACGCGTAAGCATTATTTCTGATCTCAGGTTCTATTCAAGCGGTGTTACCTTATCAGGGTAGGCCGCTTTTTTAATTGGCCTTGTCTGCCAGGCTTTTGCTGCCGGCAATCCCGGCCGCTTTGAATGCGGGATAAAGGCTCACAAGAAGCGATACTGCTATAGTTGTAACGGATACAATCAGAAAATCAGGGATCTGCATGTTTACCGGATATGCGTCAATGATAAATGCGCTTTTTGACGGCATCTCAACAAGCCCGTACATCTGCTGAAGCATGCAGAATATCCAGGCTGTCACGACTCCTATACAGGTCCCGACAAATCCGATCATACCTCCTTCAAGTATAAAAATCATCAGAAACTGAGGTTTTTCAAGCCCGAGACAGCGAAGATAAAACAGTTCTTTGCGTTTATCGATTGCCGTCATGGTCAATGAGCCTGTAAGGCTGAGTGCCGCAACAACAATCACCAGCATCAACACACTGAAACTTACCCACTTCTCAACCTCCATCACCCCGAAAATATCCCGATATTTCTCTTCGAGAGGTCGTAGTACATAGGTGCTCTCCAACCCGTTTTCCTGAATCCAGTATCGCAGATTTCGAACGAGAGCAGCATGTGAGGAGCGCTTGTCGCTGCCCCTCACATCGATACCGGAATAAAGCGCCTCTTTCTGGAGAAGTATTTTTCTCGACATCTCCCGCGAAGCCAGTACATAGTGGTCGTTAAAAATACGTTGAAGGGAGAAAACCGATTCCACCTGAACAACCGGAAAACTCAACGCGGGCAGCAGATATGGCTGAGAAAGAGACTGCAGGCCAAGAGAAATAAGCTCAGGACTGAATATTTTCACCTGCTGTCCCGGAACAAGACCTGCCTTGTAGGCGAGCATCTCCCCGACGGAAACCGTTTCAGAGCCAAAGTACGGGACTTCCATGCCGCCCTCTTGCATAAGACGCTGATGGGCGTTCTCTGAAATCCCTTTGACCATAACAAGTTCACCACTGCCCTTACCGGAAAGTATTGCTGAGCCTTCTGAAAAAGGTTCGGCTGATGTCACACCGCTGACCCGTTCAAGACGTATAAGAAGAGAATCAGGGACCTCCATATGTTTTTCTGTTGCCGGAAGAACCTGTACCGGACTTTCAACCGTCACAAAGAGATCCCATGCAAGCTGCTGAAAACCGTTCAGAACACTCATTACGACAAGCAACGTGGAGACTCCGAGAATAATCCCGAAAAGGCTTATTAAAGAGATGACATTAATAACCCTGAACCGCTTTCTTGCAAAACTGTATCGCTGAGCTATCCATACTCCTGGAGAAAAACGCATGTAGAAGTGTTGATTTGTTGCATCGTTGAATTGTGTTAATTCAACATAATATTTTCACCAATCTGCCTGCCGAAAGCTGCTGACTCTTCCCGTTTTCGGTTGCCGTTCCTCAATTCCATAGAAGCCACTAACCAGTGAACAACAGATTGCATGCTGAAGAACCTTATTTTTTATTCCTTTTCAGGAATCATCGATTAGAATTTACCCTTCGCTGAGCACATTCACGGCAGGATTATTCCTCCTGAGCAACTCAACAATTCAACACATCAACAGTTCAACAGAATTCCTGACTTCTTGATCCCTGCTCCTTACCCCATCAGGTCAACAATGCTTTTCCCGGCTTGAGAGCCGCAGCGATTCTTGCCGGAATAAAAGCGAACAAGAGCGTCAGCATTCCGACAACACATGACACCAGCAGATAGTCAACCAACTCAATCTGTATAGGCACGTGTTTAATGAAATAATTTTTTTGCGGTAGCGTGATCAGCTGAAAATGCAACTCAAACACCGAAAAACCGAAAGCAAGGAGGTTTCCCGCACCTATGCCGACCAATGCGATAAGAAAAGCCTGAGAGAGAAAAACGCCGCTTATCTTTCCCGGAGGCATGCCTAATGCGCCAAGCATGCCGATCTCTTTTGTTTTTTCAATAATAAGAACAAGCAGGGTTGAGATAATATTGAAAACAGCCACAAGAGTTATGGTTATGATCAATACAGGCGTGATGTTCTTCTGGAGTTTCAGCCATTCGAAGAGATTGGCGTAGCGCTCATACACGGTAAAACTGTAAAATGGATAACCAAGCGAATCTACGGCACTTCTGTTGGTCATATCGAGTTTTCCGATATCATCAACCATGACGTCATAGCCGCTGATCCTAACCTTGTCAGCATTGTACACGTGCTGCATGGCAGCAAGGTCAGCGATAATCATATAATCATCAAAGCCCTCATTAAGGCCGGTTTCATAAATACCGCTTACCGTTGCAAGCTCAAGATCCATGGCTGTCAGCAGATCGACAATATTTTCACTTTCATTGATCACTCCTCCCGACGACCGGCTTGATGTACTGATAATCATAAGCCTGCTTCCGGGAGAGAGCTGCAGGGATTCTGCAAGCGGTTTTCCTACAAGAATGTGCAGTGAGGAAGAGTCTTTTTCTCCGAACCACTCCCCTTCTACAACGTTCTCTTTCAGAAAGGGAGAAAACGTATTGTTATCAACACCCTTGAGCATTGCTGGCTGTATCAGTTCTCCATCTACTCCTTTACTCTGGAGAACAATGTTTTTTTCAAGAAAAGGGGTCACGGAAGAAATATTATCAATCGCGTGTAACCGGGTGGTATCAGCCGGAAGAGGATAAAAATAACGCCCTTCTGCCTGACGGATCTGGAAATGTGAACTGAAACCGATGAGCTTGTTTTCAATCTGCGTAGAAAAACCTTTTACAATTGAAAGCGTCAGTATAAGCGCTGCCGTTCCCAGGGCAATGCCCGCAACGGCTATTACAATAATAAAGGTGGGTTTAGATGTAGAACGAGGCTTAAACGCAAACCTGCGCGCAATGTATAACTCAGATTTCAATACCTTGTGGATATAATATTTTTGATCTACAGACAGAGCTGCTATTGCCCGTTTTCTTCAGCAAGCTCCCGAAAATGAACAACCCTGTTCCGGCCTGTATTCTTTGCGTGGTACAGTGCTTTATCCGCATTATTTATCAATGAATACCAGTCCGCCGCATCATCAGGGCAAGTCGCTATACCGGCGCTGACGGTCAACTGCCCGTCCGGAAGCTCTTTCTCGTGATAAAAAGGTTCGTCCTCAATGACGCTCCGTAATCTTTCAACTATTTCAATCGCTTTCCGACTGTCGGTTCGGGAAAAAAGTACTGCAAATTCCTCTCCGCCAAATCGGGCGGGAATATCTGCCGCTCTACACTCTTCCCTGATTATCCGCGCCATTTTTTCCAGAACAATATCACCTGCAACATGTCCATTGGCATCATTGTACGCCTTGAAACGATCGATATCTATCATGGCAATTGAAACTTTTTCTTCAAAACGCTTCGCTCTTGCAACATCAACGATCAGGTGATCTTTAAAATGCCGGTAATTATACAGATTTGTTTTTTCATCCTTGATAAAAAGTTCATCCAGCTTCTTGTTCTTGAATTCAATATTCTGACAGAAGCGGACAATAGAGTCGGTTATCTGGTTGACATCTTTTGAGAATTCATTCGGCCTGATGTCCTTCTTTACCTCTTCAGCTGTATCATGAAAGCTTTCAGGAAGCTCTTCGTTAAGCAGTCTGAGTTTATCAGCAAGCTGATTAAGAGGCATAACCGTTTGCCGATAGTTGCTTACAATAAGCCAGCCGGCAAAAAATATGATGGCAATCAGAACGGAAAGAACTACAAAAAAAAATTGCTCTATGGCATCATACACCTTTTCGCTGGCAAGTCTGACGTCTATAGCTGTCTGAAGTACAATATCATCGAGTTCAAGAGCTATGAGCGGGATCGCATCATCAGCGGCAACCTTTTTCAGATCAATATCGGAAAGCATTGTTTCCAGCATCAGTTGCCCTGAGTTCGTCCACGACGCGAGTCCTTGCATCCGAAGTTTTTCAGCCCTTATCTGCAGATTGATCAATCGAAACTGAAGCAATTTTGTTTTCGTTGAAATCTCCTGTATCACCTCGGGATTATCGGGGACTGCTCTCGACTGCTGGCCCACCATATTCAGTAATGAACGAAAGTCAAGGAGATCCTTGTATATCATCTGTGTCTCGTCGGCCCTTTTCTGCAAACTCCCATGATAGACGATGAAACCTGTTAATCCTGCCAGAAGAAGAACCGTCAGAAGAATTCCGGCGAGAACCAGATATCGGAGTGAAAGGGTGTGAAAAAAGGTTTTACCTGAATCTGACATGAGACGTAATGTTTCCCGAACAATTCACGATCAAGAGCGACATGCTTCATTTAAGATTGATAACTCTCACCGTCTGGCGAAAAGGAGCAAGCCCACTCTCTTCAATATATTTTTGACCCTCCTTGCCGAGCCAGGCACCAAAACCTGCAGGCAGAGCCTCCTGTTTACGGTACATAAAGTACACAATATAGCCAAGAGGATACCGCTCATGATAGACGCTATGCCGGGAAGGCTTGACGGGAACTCCCCCTTTTTGAAGCATAAGCGGAACAACACGGAGCAAGGACGATAACTCTTCGGAAGCCATAAGCCCTTTAAGCCCGGACAACGAAACAATGCCGACTGCACCTTTCTCAACGGACACGAACTCAGCCACCTCACGGTCACTCCCGGCATGCCATGCGGTCAGATGATCTTCAGCCGGTGCTGCCAGGGCAAGAAATCTCAACTGCAGCCTGCTGTCGTTACTATTCAGATACGGGCGTATCGCTCCGGATTCCGAGACAATGCCATCCCACTCTGAACGCTTTGCCGTATAGATATCGGCGAGCTCTTCAACACGTAGAGATGGTAAGGAATTAGCGGCATTAACAATGCAGACTATCGCGTCTCTGGCAACCGGCTCGAGTCTATACGCTATGTCGTTACTGTCAAGCAGCGCCGATTCTCTATTCATCAGTTCACCACGAACAAGCATAGCCCGAAGGCTCCGGTCATTCATGCTGTTGAACAGATCCTCGAAAGAACCTGCTTCGAGCACAATGGCTGCATCCGGATACTGACGACTGAAAACAGGTACAATATCTCCGATCACGGTAACCAGCTCATCTTCAACACCAACCCTCAGAACGCCGCTTTTTGCCGTTTCCCTGACAGCCTTCCCCGTTGAAGGCGTTAGCATAAAACGATAACCATAAACGACGGCGACTGACAGAACAACTATGGCCAATGCATAGGACACTCTTTTTCTACGCGTCATAAACAGCAGAATTCTTGTTCAGCCAACAATCAGAGAAAAGATAGAGAAAAAACATCCCCCCAAAAACATTGAATACAGGGCAAAATTCACTACTTTATCCATATTAATGAATATTAATTCACATATAGAATATATATTCATACCATTAATTCATTTTATTACAAACCGTTGCCTGAAATAAACGCATTTCAGAGAATATTGTTCCGGGAGATGCGAGAAAGGCACGAAAACACAAAGTATTATGAGAGGCTATAAGAAACCGACGGTTTCCATCATCGGCGCTTCAGGGTATTCGGGTGCAGAGCTTACAAAAATTCTTCTACGGCATCCATCGGTAAAACTGGAAAGGTTATATGCCTATACTCAGTCCGGCAAAAAGATGCAGGAAATCTATCCGGCGATAGACACGGACATAGTCCTGGAATCATACGGCGGCGCGACAGATTCAGATATCTATTTTCTGGCGCTTCCGCATGGAGAGGCTCTCAAACTGCTTCCGGCACTTGCTGAGGCCGGTAAAACAGTAATAGATCTTTCGGGGGATTTCAGGCTTAAACACCCTGAGGAACACCTGAAGTTCTACGGCAAAGAAAAAGACCCTGCTGCCGTTCTGACATACGCAATGCCTGAGCTCTGTCACGATGAAATCAGGCAGGCAAAAGCAGTCAGTAACCCAGGGTGTTATGCTACAAGCATTATCCTCGGGATTGCACCTCTTGTTAAAAATCCTGTAAAAGATGCCTCCGTAAAAAGCGTCAACTGCAGCGCTATTTCCGGACTTTCCGGGGCCGGAAAATCAGCGAAAGTTGAACTTTCATTCTCGGAGATGAGTGGGAATGTTCGAGCATACAAAGCCGGGATGCACCAGCATACTCCTGAAATTCTTCAGGCACTGGATACAGACACCGTGGATCCCGCTTTTAGCTTCATGTTCACGCCAATGATTGCACCGCTTGTCAGAGGTATTTACACGGTATTGAACATTCAGCTTGAAAAACACCTTACGGTTTCACAAATTAGAGAGCATTTCAGAGAATTTTACCGTTCCGCTCCTTTTGTCCGGATCAGAAATACCATGACGGAGGTTCAATATGTCGCCTATACCAACTTCTGTGATATTCATATTGCCGAAAGCTCCGAAAGCGGTACAGCGGTAATTATTACCGCTATCGACAATCTGGTCAAGGGGGCTGCCGGTCAGGCTGTCCAGAATATGAATATCATGCTCGGTTATGACGAAACACTTGGAATACTATAAACGCATACTCTATCATTGCTGTAAATAATGTTACACAAGGCATACACAATCATTGAAACGCTGGCTGACAACACGGCATGGCCAGAAAATGCGACTCCCGTCTCTGTAAGGGATGCGGACAGCAAAAAGTACTGGCCAAAAGGCTATGGGGCCGGAACGACATCCGCCGGAATAAAATCCGGCAAACACGACCTTATGGTTCTTTTCGCTGAAAAACCATCTTCCGCTGCTGCAGTGTTTACCAGGAATCTTTGTTCGGCTGCACCTGTCGTTCTGTCTAAAGAACACCTTGCGCATTCATCTTCTTCTATGCGTGCGATTGTCTGCAACAGCGGCAATGCCAATGCCGCAACCGGAGACAAGGGACTGAGAGACGCGACATTCATGGCAGAAAAAACAGCTGAAGTCCTGAGCATCGAATCACATGAGGTTCTTGTCTCATCAACCGGTGTTATCGGTGTTCCCCTTCCGGTAGAAAAAATAAAGGGCGCGCTGGAGTCGTTTTCGGCTGTAGTACTTGAAGACTCCAGCGCTACAGCAGCTGAAGCGATCATGACCACGGACACGTTTCCCAAATTTTTTGCTCTGGATGTTGCTCTTTCATCTTCAGTCGTCCGTATCTGTGGTATAGCGAAAGGTTCCGGAATGATTTGTCCTGACATGGCAACCATGCTCGCGTTTCTGGTAACGGACGCGAATATCAGCCCGACTGTCCTGCAGGATATGCTCTCTAAAGCAAATGAAAAGAGTTTCAATACCATCACTGTTGACGGAGATACCAGTACAAACGATATGGCGGTAATCCTTGCGGGTAAAGGGGATTCTCAGAAAATCATTCCCGGCAGTCGCGACGCGGAGATTTTCTACACCGCTCTCGAAAGCCTTATGCTATTTCTTGCCAGATTAATTGTCAGGGACGGCGAGGGAGCGACGAAGCTTGTTGCAATACATGTCGAGGGGGCCCCATCTGATAGCGATGCCCAAAAAGCAGCACGAACTATCGCAAATTCAAGCCTGGTGAAAACCGCTCTTCATGGAGAGGATGCCAACTGGGGAAGACTGATTGCAGCTGCCGGCAGATCGGGAGCGGAGTTCAATCCGGAAAATGTTTCAGTAAGGTTTGACGATCTGGTTATTCTCGAACCTGGATATGTCTCTGATTTTTCTGAAAAAAAGGCAAAAAAAATACTCAGTCGGGACGAGTACACCATCACTGTCACTCTTGGAAAAGGCCCCGGTAAAGCAGTAGTACATACCTGCGATCTCAGCAAGGAATATGTTACTATCAACGGAAGCTACAGAACATAACGTCATCGGTTTCACTGTAAAATTACAACAAGCATAGAGCGCACATGGATGATTTAAGCGGCTTTCCGACAGGCAGAGGGGAAAAAGAACAGCACTCCACAATAGGCCAGGTGCTCATAGAAGCGCTTCCGTACATCCGGAAGTTTGAGGACAAAACGTTTGTCATCAAATATGGCGGGGCGGCAATGAAAGATAACCTGCTGAAAAGCGCGTTCGCGAAAAATATAACGCTGCTGCGAAAGGTAGGAATTAATGTCGTTCTGGTTCACGGCGGTGGTGACGCGATAACGGGTACCGCCACAAAAATGGGTATCGAAACACAGTTCGTGCACGGCAAGAGAGTTACAGATATCGAGATGATCTCGGTCGTTCAGATGACCCTTGCCGGAAAGGTCAATCAGGATATTGTCCGCCTGATCAGTGAACACGGGGGAAAAGCGGTTGGCGTGAGCGGACTTGATGCGAACACCATCAAAGCAGTTGCCTGCCGGGACAACCCTCAACTCGGACTGGTAGGAGAGATAACGGAAATCAATACAGCCTATCTCGATCTGCTTTGCCAGGCCAGACTGATTCCTGTGATCGCACCGATCGGATTCGATGATAAGAGTAACATCTACAACATCAATGCAGATGATGCCGCAAGCGCGATAGCTATCGCGCTCAAGGCCGAAAAGCTGATTTATGTCAGTGATGTCCCGGGGATATACCATGGGACAACAATCCTGAAAAGCGTCTGTAAGGCTGAAGCGGCGAATCTCATAGAAAGCGGTGTTATTTCCGGAGGTATGATCCCGAAAGCACTATCAGCATATAAAACACTTGACGGTGGCGTCAACAAGATTCATCTTATTGACGGCAGGCTCATACATTCACTTCTGCTGGAAATTTTTACCAATCAGGGTGTCGGGACTCAGTTTGTCACGGAAAAAGAACCCGAACTCTAACAACATCACTGGAGACCTCTATTGGATAAACAAATCAGTAAAAGGGATTTTCTCGGCTTTTCCCACCTGGATGCAGCTAAAATCGTCGAGCTGTTCGACTTCTCCCTGTACATAAAAAAACAGCGTAGGGAAGCATCAGGCAATCATCCCTATCGACCAATCGAAGGAAAAACGGTGGCCATGATTTTCAACAAACCCTCTCTCAGAACAAGGGTTTCCTTTGAAATCGGCATTCATGAACTCGGCGGTTATGCCGTGAATCTCGAAGGCAAGTCCATTGGCGTCAACTCACGTGAAGCGGTAGAAGACATCGCGTCGCTTCTTTCGCGATATAATGACGCTATTGTGGCAAGACTGCATGAGCATTCGGTTATCGAATCCCTTGCCAGGAATGCTACAATACCTGTCATAAATGCGCTTACCGACCTGTCTCATCCATGCCAGATCCTGGCCGATGCATTTACGCTCTATGAAAAAGGAATCTGGAACGAAAAGACCAAAGTGGTGTTTGTCGGAGACGGTAACAATGTGGCTAACTCCTGGATAGAGCTTGCTGGAATTCTCCCCTTTCATTTCGTGCTCTCTTGTCCGGAGGATGCCGAGTATATGCCTGACAGGGAAATTCTTGAAAACGCGAGAAAAAACAGCGCCAGCACCATCGAAATCATCCATGACCCTCAGGAAGCAGCCAAAGAGGCGGATGTGCTCTATACCGATGTCTGGACAAGTATGGGACAGGAGAATGAGACGCAAAAACGGCTTGAGACATTCCAAAAATACCAGATCAACGCTGAACTGCTCGCGGTTGCAAGGCCTTCCGCGGTCGTCATGCACTGCATGCCAGCTCATAGAGGTCAGGAGATAACCGCGGAAGTCATGGACGGCCCGCACTCCATCGTTATGGACGAGGCGGAAAACCGTCTGCACGTTCAGAAAGCTGTTCTGGTCAAGCTTCTCAACCATGAAGAGTACAGAAAGTTTCATCTTACGCACAGGCTTGACAATGTCGCAAGAAAGCTCATATCCTGAAATCAGTTGAAACACACCTCATGAGCAAACAGATCCGACAGCGTAAAATCAAGGAAATACTTCTGGGCAGCACAGTGACCAACCAGCATGAGCTCATCCTGCTTCTGCAAAAAAGAGGTATCGATGTCGCTCAGGCGACGCTCTCAAGAGACTGCTCCGAACTGGGCGTGCTTCGTTCACGTACAGCCAGCGGTTATCGACTCATGATCCCGGAAGACGAACCCGGACAGATGATCAAGGGACTGGTGGAAATGGAGATCCAGACCATTGAATCCAATGAATCTTCAATAGTGATCAAAACCCTTCCGGGCAGAGCGCACGGAGTCGGTTCATTTATCGACCATCTCAAAAACCCTGGAATTCTCGGCACTATCGCCGGAGACGATACAGTTCTTGTTATTCCGGCTTCAGTTCATGATATTCGTTCAATACTGGACTACATGCAATCAAATCTTTTAAACAACTGATCCAATACAACTATGAAAAGGGAAAAAATCGCTCTTGCCTATTCCGGTGGGCTCGATACATCTGTTATGATTAAGTGGCTGAAGGATAAATACGACGCGGATATCGTTGCCGTGACCGGCAACCTCGGCCAACAGAAAGAAATTGAAAACCTTGAACAAAAAGCCTTTGACACGGGAGCCTCCAGCTTTTCGTTCCTCGATCTGCGTGAAGAGTTCGTTGAAAACTATATCTGGTCCGCTCTCAAGGCCGGAGCCCTTTACGAAGAGGTGTACCCGCTCGCGACAGCCCTTGGCCGTCCCCTGCTTGCCAAAGCCCTTGTGGATGTCGCTCTTTCTGAAAACTGCACCATGATCGCCCACGGATGTACCGGTAAGGGAAACGATCAGGTCCGTTTTGAAGTAACCTTTGCCTCTCTTGTCCCTCACCTTAAGGTTCTTGCCCCGCTTCGTGACTGGGAGTTCAACTCCCGGGAAGCAGAGATGGCCTATGCTGAAAAACACGGCATCCCGGTTTCCGCCACAAAAAAGAGCCCGTATTCCATCGATGAAAACATCTGGGGAATCAGCATCGAGTGCGGCGTCCTTGAAGATCCGATGGTCGCCCCGCCGGAAGATGCGTATCAGATCACCACATCCCCGGAAAAAGCCCCTGACAACGCTGCGGTGATCGACATTGAATTTGAACAGGGTGTGCCTGTCGCGCTTGACGGCAGGAAAATGGAAGGCCTTGATCTTATAATGGAGCTTAACAAGTCCGGTGCAGCCCATGGAGTCGGCCGTCTCGATATGATCGAGAACCGCGTTGTCGGCATCAAGTCAAGAGAGATCTATGAAGCGCCTGCGGCTACGATCCTCCATTTCGCCCATCGTGAACTTGAAAGGCTGACACTGGAAAAAAACGTCTTCCAATACAAAAACACGATCAGTCAGGACTACGCGAACCTTATCTACAACGGCACATGGTTCTCCCCGATGCGCGAAGCGCTTGACGGATTCGTTGAAGCCACCCAGAAGCATGTTACCGGCCTGGTCAGGGTCAAACTCTTCAAAGGCTCGGTCACCCTGCTCGGCAGGACATCTCCCTGGTCGCTCTACAATGAAGAACTGGCAACATACACCGAAGCCGACACCTTCAATCACAAGTCCGCTGAAGGGTTCATTCACCTCTACGGCCTCGGTCTGAAAACCTACAGCGAGGTTCAGGCGAATAACAGAAAGTAAAGGGAACCTCTATTTATTGTCATGAGCGATTCAAGTGCGAGGCGAACGGAGCGCAGAAACCGGAGTGTACACAGCGTACATGAGGATTTCGAGCACCGCTCAACGAAGCAATTGCATCGCGGAATAAATAAATAGAGGTGCCCTAAACATATCAACATATCGTTCATGCACAGCCCCGGCTTAAACAGCCGGGGCTGTGTCGTTTCAATGCGTCGAACAGATTATTAATCCTGCACAATTGCTTTTAACCTCCCTGTGCGGTAACTTTTATCGTTACGGTATTTACACCTTATCTCGCCCTCACCACAAATCCCATACGAGGAGGTTTTTCATGAAAAAGATACTCTTGACCGTTTCGTCGTTTCTTCTCCTGCTACTCCTGCACCAGTCTGTCAGTTGGGCATCCCTCAACCAGTTCACCGGAACATGGACGAACATAAACCCAAACACCGGCGGGATGACCAAAATGGAAATATCCCACCAAGGCTCCGCAATCAAACTGCATGCCTGGGGTAAGTGCCATCCTCAAGACTGCGACTGGGGAACAGTGCCGGCATTTCTCTTTGCGCCTAACGTTTCAGCCAACATGAAGCAGACAGGCAAAGCCATGTCAGCAATGTTCAAGACCGGTTTCAGTCAGACTCTCGTCATCGTGAAGCCTGCAGGCAAAAACCGTCTGAAAGCAGAAACCTTTACCCGTTTCACCGACGGCAGCAACCGGTCCAACTATACCTCGTCGGAAACGTTTCAAAGATCGCTACAACTTGTCCCTGGCGTTATCACTCCCGTCAAATTTTTACCCGACCTTGTTATAGACGACATCTGGCTGAACAAGAATTGCCAGGTAGTTGTTCGAGTTAAAAACAATGGTCCCGGCAAGATTGCGGATGAAGTCTGGACGGTTCATGAACCGAAAAGCGCAGGGATATACCTCCTCCAAAACGGCCAAAACTGGGGAGGAGCTACTATCTGGAAATTTGATTCTTCAAAGTCTTTGCAGAACCCTGGAGGAACAGCTGTTTACACGAGCAAACTTCAGATCTCAGGAAAATCTGTCATTACCGCGAAGGTTGACATCTGGAACAAGGTGAAAGAAGGCAAGGAAAACAACAACAGGAAAAAAGAAACACTTCTGTGCAAACCCGGAATGCTGTTTCAAAAACCATAGCGGTAAGCAAAAGCCTCCGGAGCCAGTAAACTCTGGAGGCTTTTGTTATTTTCCTCCCTTCTACCTACATTACTTTGTAAATACGTACACGAATAACACCCCGAACAGAAGTTTTACAAGACACTTATCCACCAGCGCATTTTCGGCAGACATCGGAGGAATGTACTATGTCACTGCATGAACAATGTATTCACCTGAAAAACGGCAAACTTGCTGCAGATACACCTTTTGAGCATGTTTCAAGCCTTGTTTCCCGAGCAGTTGAGAGCGGTACTATCGTCCTTCACTTTCATGGAGGGCTGGTAAGCCGTGATACCGCTCTGGAAAACGTGGCACTGCTTTCCTCGTCATACACAAAAGGCAATGCGTATCCGGTTTTTTTTATCTGGGAATCCGGAATTCTGGAGATTCTTCAAAACAACCTCGATGAAATCTGCTCCGAAGAGTTTTTCCGCCACCTCTGGAAACTGCTTCTCAAGGTTATTTTTCGAAAGCTCTCAAAAGTCGAGGGCATACGCGGTCCAGTCAGCCTGACGGACACCCCTGAGAGTTCGATCCTGACCGCGTCAGTGGACGAAGCCCTAAGTTCACAGAATCCCGCTCTTCTCAAAACATTCGCCGTAGATAAAAAGATATCCGAACTCAGCGACTTCGAGCGGCTCTCTCTCGAACAGGAATTGTATCTCGATCACCAGCTTGTCAGTGAAATTCAGAAAATTTCACAAACGTTGCGTACACCTGAAGCAATAGAAAAAGAAAGAAAAGAGCGTGGCTTTCATGTCCGTGCTTCAACCGTGACCCTGATCGATCCGGATGCACTTGACCGGTTCATAACAAGACCTTCTTCCGGTGAAAAAGGTCTGATTGAGACAGGAAAAATGATTCAGGCGATAGCCGCCCTTGCCGCAAGAACGGTAAGCCGTTTTGTCACCAAGCGAGACCATGGACTGCATGCAACCATCGTTGAAGAGATTCTGCGTGAACTGTATCTGTCAAATGCCGGGAAATTCATATGGGACCTGATGAAAAAGGATACAGCGGATGCTTTCGGCGATAACGAAAAAATATTCGGCGGCAGCGCTTTCCTTTCTGAAATAGCAGCGAAATCTGATCCGGCATCTCTTCCCCGGATAACGTTAGTCGGTCACAGTACAGGAGCGATCTATATCGCCGAGTTTCTCGACAAAGCCGCGGAACTTCTGCCCGACCAGCGCTTCGAAATAATCTTTCTCGCTCCTGCGGCCACCTTTTCAAAGATTTCGGTCTCGATAGAAAAACACAAACACAGAATTGACAGCTTCCGCATGTTCACCATGCAGGACAAGCACGAAAAAGCCGACAGGCTCGTGCCTTTACTCTACCCTCACTCGCTTCTGTACTTTATCTCGGGGGTACTCGAAGACGGTTGTGACGTACCTGTTATCGGCATGCAGCGGTTCTTCAATCGCCGACTCTTTCCTGACAGGAAGTTCCCAGAGCTTACCGTTGCCCGTAACTTCATAAGCAGTACTCCGGGCGGTGTCGTCTGGTCAGTCACCAAAAGCGATTCTCTTGCCGGGATGAAAAGCGCCTCACTAAAGCACGGTGATTTTGACAACGATAAAAAAACGCTGAAAAGTATTGAACACCTTCTCAAAAAAAGATTTTCCAATGGCAGCTGACGATTACGCCATAGTTATCGGCATCTCGACCTATCCCGGCCTGACCTCTCTTGAAGGCCCGGGAAACGATGTTGATCTCTTTACACAGTGGCTCAGGAAAAAGGATGGAGGAAACCTCCCAAAGAAAAATATCAGCATCTGCACCTCCCGTTTCTGTCTGTCAAAAAAGTTTGATCCTTCCTGCTGCGAACAGATCGAGGAAGCAAGACCGAACCGGGAAGATATTGAAAAGCTTTTCCGCCCCTGGGTTATAGCGGGGACACTGGGAAATACTTCAGGAAGAAGGCTCTACATCTTCGCTTCGGGACATGGTTTCGGGAAAGCATCCGACAGCCATACAAATCCTATGGACACAGCGCTGTATACCGCGAACGCCGATGTGTATTTCGGGCTGCACGTCGCTGTTACAGCCTATGCGAACTGGCTTTCACAGGCCGCCGTTTTTAATGAAATTGTCCTGGTGATGGATTGTTGCAGAACAAAAAACCTGATGCACCCCTTTACCTATCCTGTCCTGCCAAATACCAGCCATGACCCGGAAAAAGCTCGAAAAGTCCGTAAATTCTATGCGTTCGCATCACCATGGGGAAATGCGGCAAAAGAGAAACGTTTCATGGAACGTGAGAACAGTACCTATGGAATATTTACCATAGCGCTGCTCGAAGCACTTACAAAAGCCAGACCAAACAGGCTTGGCAATGTCAAAGGAGAGACCATTAAAAAGTATATTCACAATGTTATCGATGAAATTGCCGGCGACACAAAGGTACCTCCTCCGGAGATAGACCTCGGCAACTATAATGACCTGATCTGGTTTACACGTGAAGACCCGACATCTCACCACAAACCTCTTGTCACGATTTCATTGCCTGAATTCAGAGGTAACGAGATCTGCCACATTCAAAACGGCGCGCTTGAAGCGCTCGACTCAATACCCTTCAAAAGCGAACATCTGTCCGTGAGTCTTGAGCCCGGTCTCTACAAATTTTCGATCGAAGGAACTGACAGAAATAAACTGATTCAACTTCTGAACGATGACCTCGAAATCACAATCTGAAAAAAAAATTCCGCTGACCATCCAGGCTCCAGATAATGCCACGGAAATTTTTCTTGTAAGCGACCGATTTGAACGCATAGAGAGCGGCATCGGACACCTTGAACAATCGGTCTCACCCGGTCTGTACAAGCTACGCTTCCGTTCCGGCATGACGCAGGAAGACCGGCTTATTGAAGTGGGGAAAAATCAGTCACAGGTTGTCTTCAAAGAACCGCCGTTATCATTCGAATCAACGACTCCCCTTCTCAACACCCATGACGACAACCCCCGTCAGCGCTCCATCGCAAAGCGACAAAGCGGAAACGTTCATCTCAAAGCAGGAAAAGGCAGCAGGCTCTATCTCTTTATACGCCACCAGCTTTCCGGTTCATCCAAAAACCCCGGAGAGGGCGTAACCCTGCATTCCCTTGAAGGGAAAACAATTGCCGGTATGGAAGATGGTTACCACGATAGTGAGAACGGATGCTGGTGCCTGAATGTCGAGCTTGATCCCGGCACCTATCGTCTGCAGGTCGATACCGGGGGCCTTGGAACCTTTGAAAGGTTTCTTGTCGCCTGTGAGAACTGGCAAACACTGTTCTTTGGAATGACGACCGATTTCTCTCTCAGAGAGTCGAAATCGGTTGAGGAACATATCACAAGAGTGCTGCTTAAATCATCGTCGGTACACATGATGAAAACCGGCAAAATTTTTGATCCTGCATCAGCATCCAGCCGAATGGCCGAACTGTCGAAAATAGCACTTGAAAGCGGAAGAATGGTTGTCGATGAGCACTCATTCAACAAGCTCTTTGAAGAAAATATCGACAACCCCATGTTCGGCATCTACGGTGCGCACCAGTTGCTTGCCAACCGAAGGCCGGACTACACGATCATCGATGAAATAGCAAAACAACTCGAGTCTTTACTCGGACCCCATCCCGATGTGCTGTCACTCTGGTTGCGAAAAAGCAGTGAAAGAATGGACAAAAAGGCATTTACGCTCTCTTCGCCTCCCATGCTGACCAGAAGCTGGGAACTCCTGACTCGCGAAAGCCTACGCCGCAGTTCCATCGTACCTGAAGGCTCATTTTCCGACCGCTTTTCCAATGGCATGCTCTCAACCGCCCCCTGGCTCCTCCATCGTGTCACCGTGGAATCAGAAACCGGGAGTTCCACGCCTTCACGCGCCCGTACAAAAGAAATGCTTGACGATCTCGCCAGAATAAGCGGTACTACCAAAGGATACTCTATGCTTGACGCCGCTCTGAAAGAGAGAAAGGATCTGACACAGCTCGAACTCTCTATAGCGCAAGCCATGCTCAACCAGGCAAAACAAAGCACCGCAAACCCGCCATCCCTGAACAAACTGGTGGAAAACATCCAGGTGCCCTCAGTCGCGGTGAAACGATCCACCAATAGCCTTTTTGAAAAACTCAACCTGAAAAAAGACGGTTAACCGGCTCAGAACAATGGATCACCTCCCCCTTATTGTCATATCGCACCTGCTGCGGTATCCATCGACAAGTCAAGGCAAAAGGTAAAGGGCAAAAAGTCAAAAAGGGATCTCCAGGAAGATAGATTCCCTTGCCTTACCTCAAAACATTGTTCTCCGTTATTACTGTTTTTTTTGTCACGCTTTACTATTTAAAGTACTTTGCATAGAATCACAAACAAAAAAAAGCAAGCTTTTCGAGCAAAGCAATATTTCTTATCTTCCGGCTTATACCCTTAACCAACCTGATGTACAGACCGATGAACAAGAAACAAAGCGCAGGAAAAGAACTTCTATGGCAAAGTCGATTCAGTGAACCGTTTGACCGGGAAGCACTGCTTTTCTCTTCTTCAGTTGATGTTGACAAGGTACTCTATCAGGAAGATATCAGGGGATCGATCGCCCATGTAACGATGCTTTCAGAAGAGGCCATAATTCCTGTCGAAGAGGCGAGACTTATCATCGAGGGACTGGAAGATATCGAGCAGGAGATCAGCTCAGGAGCGCTCATACCCGATTGGGAGGATGAAGATATCCATACTGTCATAGAAAACAGGCTGAAAGAAAAAATCGGACCCATAGCGGGCAAGATGCATTCCGGCAGAAGCCGGAACGACCAGGTCGCCACCGACACAAGGCTCTACCTGAAAAAGGTAGTTGAAGAACTGGGTGATGCGCTTAACGACCTGAAAACACTGCTGGTCGAAAAGGCAGGCATCTATCAGAACACGATAATTTTCGGCTATACCCATCTGCAGCGGGCACAGCCTGTCTCTGCCGGTCACTACTATCTGGCCTACTTCAATATGTTCCTCCGGGACGGCGAAAGACTCAAAGACCTCTTCAGGCGGGTTGACATCTCTCCCCTCGGTGCCGCGGCTTTCGCAGGGAGTACACTACCGCTCAACGCGAAAAGAAGCATGGAACTGCTGGATTTCAGTGACCTCTTCCAGAACAGCACTGATGCCGTCAGTGACCGCGATATCATCATAGAGTTCATTTCAGCGTGCTCGATCATCATGATGCACCTTTCGAGGTTCTGTGAGGACCTCATACTCTGGAGCAGCTCTGAGTTCAATTATCTGGAGATAAGCGACGCATTCTCAACCGGTTCGTCGATTATGCCGCAGAAAAAAAATGCTGACATTGCTGAACTGGTACGAGGAAAAACAGGAAGAGTTTACGGTAATCTTATGAGCATCCTGACAATCATGAAAGGGCTCCCTCTCTCCTATAACAGGGACATGCAGGAGGATAAGCAGCCGTTATTTGATTCAGCCGGATCGACGGTTTCAAGTGTGAGAATCTTTACAAAAATGCTCGCGCATACCAGACTGAACGAGAATAGACTAAAAACGCTTACCAGTGAAGACCTGAGCCTTGCAACAGAAATCGCCGAATATCTCGTAAGAAAAGATCTTCCTTTCAGGGACGCACACAGGATCACCGGAAAGATTGTGAGCCATGCGATCGAAAAAGGAACCTCCCTGCCGAAGATCTCTCTGAAAGAGTACAGGAATTTTTGCAACCTCTTCAAGGAAGACCTCTACGACGCACTGACACCTGAAGCAAGTATCAACTCAAAACGCACTCACGGCAGCACCTCTTTTGCCTCGGTTGAACAACAGATAAAGGTCGCCAGAGGCAAACTCAGGAAATAACAGAGGTAAGGCAAAAGGTAAAGGGCAAAAGTCAAAAATCTCTCGTCACTCGTTACTGTCACTTTTCCCCTCATTGTCATGCCCCGGGTGATCTATCCTTAAAAGTCATGCCCCCTGTGTAATATCCTTTACGATTACACGGGGTTGATGCGGCATCCAAACTGACGTTGATTGAAAGATGTATCCACGGGTAAGACCTGTGAAATACGAACCCTGATTTCACGGGTCAGGCCCGAGGATGACTGAAAGAGAACGTCCTTCCCTCTCTTGCCTCTCGTCTCTCGTCACTGGTCACTCTTTTTTTTTCCTCCGACTTACTTCCTTCTTGTTTGCCACGGTGCCGCCTCACCCCCGACAATAAGTGATTTCCTGGAAAGATCGGCGATATCGACAATAATTCCTGCTGACTCTTTGAGAAGAAGATCCGGTTCATCCTCCTTGTTCCACTGGGCTTCAAATCCCTGAATACGATCCGTATCCGCCTTGAAATCAGGCTCATAGAGCGATATAACCTCTTTATCCCTGAAGTTCTTGAGGGTGTTGAGGTCACTCACGTACCGAGCATAAAGAGAATCGGTTTTCAATCGTTCGGCATAGCGCTTCCTGAGAGTATTTATGGCCTCAACGGTCAGTCGCGCCGGCTCAGAGTTCCTTACCGGAGAAATCACATCAGAACGAAGACTACTGGTATAGGTATCTTCTCCAACCACCTTGCTGTCAATAAACGACGGGAAAATGATATCAGGAGTAACCCCGAGGTGCTGTGTGCTTTCTCCTGAAATACGATAGAACTTGGCGACAGTGAGCTTTATCTGTCCGAGGTCATCGTTATTTTTGTAGAAAAAGTTGAACGGCCTGTTGATCTTGAGAATGCTCTGCACCGTGCCTTTTCCAAATGTCCTGCCTCCGATAATCACTCCCCTTCCATAATCCTGGATAGCAGCGGCGAGAATTTCAGAGGCTGACGCGCTGTATCGGTTCACCAGCACGGCAAGCGGTCCGTCATATTTCACATCAGCATCTTCATCACGAAGCACAACAACGCCGTCACGCGCATTCTTAACCTGGACTACGGGTCCCTCGGGGATGAAAAGGCCGGTGAGTTTGACCGCTTCTTCAAGTGCTCCCCCACCATTGTTTCTTAAATCGAGAACAACACCAGCAACCCCCTCCTCTTTGAGTTCGGTCAGAATTTTCCCGACATCCCTGCTGGTACTCTTATAATCAGGCCTGTTATTCTTTTGACCCTCGAAATCAAGGTAAAATGCCGGTACTGTTATCACACCGATTTTTTTACCCTTATGTTTGATCACTTCTTTTTTTGCGGACTGCTCCTCAAGCGTCACCTCATCCCTTACAATTCTGATAATCCTGGACGGTCCTTTATTAGCCTGACTAACAGGAAGAATTTTCAAACGGACTGTGGAACCTTTCTTGCCACGGATGAGTCTGACCACGTCAGTGATTCTCCATCCAACGATATCAATGATTTCTCCACCGGCATTCTGGCCAACACCGACTATCCTGTCCCCTTTTTTGAGGAGATCACTTTTAAAGGCCGGCCCACCGGGAATAATTTCGTTGACAACAGTGTACTCATTTTCACTCTGCAGCTTAGCGCCGATACCTTCAAGCGAGCGGCTCATATCTATTTGAAAATCCTCATAATCCCTTGGAGAAAAATAGCTTGTATGCGGATCAAACGATGTTGTCAGAGCATAGTTAAACGCCCGGAAAGCGTCATCGGATGTTTGCTTTTCAAGCAGAGAGAGACGATTTTCATACCGCTTTTTAAGCACCTTGCGCGGCTCATCATCCTCCTCTTCACCTGAATATTTCAAGGTAAGCAACTGATATTTCGCCTCCCTCTTCCACCTTTCCTGCTGTTCGGCGTTGTTGGACGGCCAAAGAGCGTCCTTTCTCTTGAGATCAAAAGTATCACGGACGCTGAAGTTAAAACGGGCTGTATCGAGCTGGTCTATCATAAAACGCATTTTCTTTTTCGCCTGTGACAAAAAGGTGTTGTAAATCCTGAATCCCGCATCGGCTTTTCCTGCAAGAAACTGATCGTCTATACTCTTACCTATCTCCTTATTGAAATGCTCCACCTGAGAAGCGAGAAAGTAACTTTTCGTTTCATCAAGCTGCTCGAGAAAACGAGCGAAAATCTCCTGGGAAAGTGAATCATTTACCGCCACCCTCCTGAGATGATACTGCATAAGATAGCGGCTGAGATACCGTTCTGCCTCTTCCTGAACCGGCGAAGCCTTGAAAACGACATCATCTGACGATGCCGCGACTGTTTTAGACTGTGCTTCTGCCAGAGGCAGAATAAACAAGAGCAGCGACAACGCTGAGAGACAAAAAAACTTTCTGTTATAAGGTAACATGGAGCACTGTTCGTTATCATTAAATTATCAAACACAACTTGAAACCGAACGCAAATATATTATATTTTAAGACGACATATTCTTTGAATTCTCTCTATTTTCAGTGAACATACGCACAAAAAACAAATATAAATTATTGGAGAACCCTTGATGCCAACCAAACCTGTCAGCTATAAAGAACTTGGACTTCAGAACAGCAAACAACTCTTTGCATCTGCCGTAAAGGGTGGTTACGCTATCCCCGCTTACAACTTCAACAACCTCGAACAGCTTCAGGCGATAATCCTCGCCTGTGTGGAAACTAAATCGCCGGTAATTCTTCAGGTTTCAAAAGGAGCTCGAAACTACGCGAACCAGACCCTGCTTCGCCATCTTGCCCGTGGAGCCGTGGAATATGCCGAAGAACTGGGGACATCAATTCCTATCGTCCTCCACCTGGACCACGGAGACACTTTTGAACTATGCAAAGATTGCATCGACACAGGTTTCTCCTCAGTTATGATCGATGGCTCACATCTCAGCTACGATGAAAACGTCGCTCTTACCCGAAAAGTTGTTGAGTACGCCCATCAACATGATGTAACCGTCGAAGGCGAACTCGGCGTCCTTGCTGGTATAGAAGATGACGTTTCTGCTGAAACACATACCTACACCCAGCCGGAAGAGGTTGAAGACTTTGTGAGCAAAACCGGAGTAGACAGCCTCGCCATCTCTATCGGAACATCACATGGCGCTTTTAAGTTCAAGCCGGGAGAAGATCCTAAAATTCGCCTTGACATCCTTGAAGAGATTGAAAAACGAATTCCCGGATTCCCGATTGTGCTTCACGGCTCCTCTTCAGTCCCTCAGGAACTGGTTAAAACCATAAACGAGCATGGCGGAAAGCTGAAAGACGCGATCGGCATCAGTGAAGAACAGCTTCGTCTGGCCGCGAAGTCAGCTGTCTGTAAAATCAATATTGACTCAGACGGACGCCTTGCCATGACGGCGGCTGTTCGTGAAGTGCTCGACAAAAAACCGGAAGAGTTCGACCCGAGAAAATATCTCGGCCCTGCCAGAGAATCTCTCAAAAAGCTCTATATGCACAAGAATGTCAATGTGCTTGGATCGAACGACAAAGCATAGTAAAACTTGTTGAATTGTTGTCAGAAGGCGATGAGGAATTCCTCATCGCCTTTTTTGTTGAACTGTTTCTTTGGTTGCCGTGTAATATCCTTTACTATTCGACGGGGTTGATGCGGCATCCGTCAACAAGTAAAGGCAAAAGGTAAAAGTCAAAAAGGAATCTCCGGGATCATGCCGCCAATCCCATAGAGTCATGCCGCACTTGATGCGGCATCCATACATTAACTTCGTACCTGCCTTTCCAGCCAGCGCAATGCGGCATAGCTCATAACACCCATACCGGTGACGATCGATGATTCGTCGGGATTGAAATACGGCGAATGAAGCGAGTCTCCTTTTTGAGGCTCTTTCTTCCCGGTGCCAAGCTGCATGAACGATCCTGGAACGTAAAGGAGATAGTGTGAAAAATCTTCTGCGGTCATAACCGGTTCACTTTCTTCCACATTCTCCGCCCCAAGATAGTCAACAGAGAATTCCCTGAGCGTGCGGGTCGTTTCATGATCGTTGACCAGCACAGAATAACCATTGACAATGGTAAGTTCTGCCTCAACACCCATCGCAAGAGCGGTATGTTCGATGTCCATTCTCAAACGCTGGTGCATCAAAGAGCGTAACTCCTCGTTCATGGTCCGCAGTGTGCCTGTCATGACAACCTTGCTCGGAATGATATTCGTGGCATGACCGCCGTTGATCGAGCTGATGGAGAGAACTGCAGGCTCATAAGGAGAAGCGACCCTGCTGACAAGATGCTGAAGAGAGGTAATGATGTGCGCCGCGGCAAGCACAGGATCCGCGGCCTTATGAGGCGAGGACGCATGCCCGCCTTCACCGGTAACAGTGATATAGAGCTCATCTGCCGCAGCCATCAGGCTCCCTTCACGCAAAGCGATACAGCCAGACTGAATATGCGGAAAACAATGCAGCGCAAAGATAGCGGATGGGCTGTAATCGTCGAAAAGCCCTGCTTCGATAAGGGGTTTTGCGCCTCCGGGCGCTTTTTCTTCGGCGGGCTGAAAAATAAACAGAACATCTCCACATAGCTCTTCCTGCATTTCTGAAAGCAGCGAGGCTGTTCCCAGCAGAACAGCCGTATGTATATCATGTCCGCACGCATGCATGATCCCATCCTCGACCGAACAGAAATCATGATGATTCTCTTCCTGAAGCGGCAGGGCGTCTATATCTGCCCGAAGAGCAACAAGACTTCTTTCAGAACCATCCTGCTTTCCTCCTTTCAGAAGAGCGACAACTCCGGTGTCGAGATAATCATGCTCAACCGTAAGACCTTGTTTCAGCAGATACTCTCTGATGAGAGCGGTGGTGCGAAACTCCTGGCAGGAAA